>Ga0310695_10000529_pt1 | contig 98519 bp, 85 predicted proteins | sample RumenRJG_04DNA_FD_203882 | JGI IMG/M metagenome (GOLD analysis project Ga0310695, IMG submission 203882) | Bovine rumen microbial communities from Lethbridge, Alberta, Canada - RJG_04 (v2) (version 2) | ecosystem: Host-associated > Mammals > Digestive system > Stomach > Rumen | place: Canada...
CTTTTTGTTATATATTCGCGCATACTCATAGTATACATACGGTGTACCACCTATCGTCTTGGAGGTGATTTTCCCTCCCGTATCCGGGATCTTTACCCGGCAGTTCAGATACATTTGCGATCCTCCTCGAGGGTTAATTATCCCTCTGTTGTTTTATCGCAAATGCCCACCGATTTCAACCCAAAACCCACTGTATTCGCACTTTTCTCATGCTTTCTATCGAGGGATAACCCTTTGAGGGTTAAATATCCCGGAAGTTAAGACTAATAGTCTCCTGTCATCTTTTTGCATAAAGGGGGATGATTCTCTGATACGTGAAGTACCCGAACAGAGAATCATCCCCCATCTTCTGCTTTTTGATGTACTGTTCAAGGATAAGCCCTATTAAATATACTCATCATTTTAATCTAAAACTTTAACATTAATTTTTACGGTTTTTCCGTTTATTTTCGTGGAGATTATTGTATTTCCGCTCTTTCTTGCATATATAGTCCCGTTCTCATCAACTAACGCTATATTCCGGTTTTTACTGTTCCATAAAGGAGTCTGGTAAACATCTTTCAATTTTATAATGTATACTCCGTTTGCAGGCACCTTTAGTTCCAATTTATTCCCATTCCTTGTCATTTTCTGATCGGTCACAATATCAGGATTTTCAACATATACAAAGGATTCAAAAGTAAAGCCTTCATAGGCGCAGGTCACCTTCGTATTCCCGACACTCAATCCTTTTATTTTTCCCTTGCCATCAATCCTTATAACACCATTGTCAGTCACTTCCCTATCATCAAGAAGCCATTTTGCCTTTGAATTGTCAACTTTCGGGAATTTTATTGTATCGGTTTTATTTATATTAAGATATACCGCCCCTTTAGTCGAAACAGGTTTTACAGATATTTTTAACGTTACTACCCTGTTGTTTATATCCTTTCCATCTATGGTCGTCGTACCGGTCCCTATTGCTTTAACTTTTCCGGTCTTATTTATTTCAACCACTTTGTTCCTGTATCCGATCAGCCTTCCCTGTTTGTTTGTTATCTCCATCAGGGCGTTATCACTCAATCCACTCCACGTGGCATTCTTGGGAGAAAAAACTTTGCTGTCATACTTAAGCCGTACAGTGTGAAGAGGATTTATTTCTATCGCGCTGTCTGCTGAGAGCTTTTTGGGCATAGTATACATATCATTAACATTTACCGATGATGTATATTTCTTTCCACCGACATACGCATGAATTTTAACCTTTCCCTTTGCTATACCTGTTACCACCCCATCATTTACTGTTGCTATTTTTGCATTAGATGATTGCCATGATATGGGATAATAATCGCTATAAGAGTTATCAATGCCGGATAATTTCAGGACTCTGCTTTCTCCGATCATAACATCGGATTTCTTGTATTCTGCAGAAAATACCGGCTTTTGTACTATTACATAGTATTTTTCAGTACCATCGGATATAACAGCTTCACCTTCGCCTGCTGCTTTGGCTGTTATTTTTCCCTTTTTACTGTCTACAGTTGCAACCCTCTTATTATTTGATATAAAGCCTTTTTTCCCTAAGGTATACGTCTGGCCTACAACAAGATATATCTTATTATCTCCTGTTAAATACGGTATTGGATCCATTCCAGAACCACTTGACTTGTTTTCTGAAATTGTATCCCTTATAAATTTAGCTGTAAGTACGAGATTGTATGTAACAGGGGTCGTAAAATTCCAAAGTTCGCCTCCACTTATCCACCCCGCAAAGGAATATCCTTCCTTTGTCGGATTATCTAAAGGCTTAACAGCAAGTTCGCCGTCTCCCACCGTCTGGACCATGAACATCATATTGCCATTCATATAAGTAACGGTGTGTAATAATTTATTTGGGTCTTCCGGAACTACAGGTTTATCCGGGTCTACAGGAGGATTCGGGGTCGGCGGATTAACCGGCGTCTCCGATGTTTTAGAAGTAAAGTATCCTCCAGAAACCTTTGCGTATTTCTTATCCGCACAATAAGGATCATTAGGATCATATGAAATAGCTCCCGACAAGGAAATACAACTTGAGAATGGAGTCGTCCCTACTGCAAGCTCACTCCAATCAGCATTTGCCCCGGTATAAATTGTCCTAAGCGAGGTACAGCCACTAAACATACCGGAAATCTCTACAGGAGATATTATTTCAAAACTGCTCATGTCTATAGTCTTTAATTTGTCACATGCTATAAACATTCCCATCATTGACGAAGCATTACTGAAATCAAATCCAGAGAGATCCAATTCTTCCAAATTATCACAGTTTTCGAACATAATATTATAGCAGGTTGTTTTCTTCGTATTGAAATTACTCAAATCAAGTTTTTCAAGTTTCTTGCAACCATTGAACAGTCCAGTCATATTGGATGCATTGCTTGTATCCAATCCTGTAATATCAATAGTGGTTAATTGTTCGTTTTCAGAAAACAGATAACTGATATCTTTTCCTGCTTTTACTCCATTTTGTATTGTTATGCTCTGAGTTTCTGAAGGAAATGTATGTTTATTTATATCATTTGTCCCTTGAATTATCACGGAATAATTCACGTCCCCATCTTCCACTTCCGAAGGGACAACAATAGCTGTATCTTTTCCGGTGTAGGATATTAGAGTGATAGTCTTATCTTCATCGTTTACATTAGTTGTCCAATCCTCTAATAATACATTGGCAGGCGGAATATCAGAATTTCCTGAAGATTTTGCAGTAAAGTACCCTCCAGAAACCTTCGCATAGTCCTTTGATGTTTTTGATGAATCATACCTTATGCCCCCTTCCAGGGAAGTGCATTCCAAAAAAGTGGAAGAACCTGTAACAAATCCGCTCCAATCCTCATTCTCTTTTGTGTAAATAGTTTTTAAGGATGTACAGCCGGAAAACATTGACGAAATATCTGCCCCGTGCGATACGGAGAAACCACTCAAGTCTATGGTTTCCAGGCTCTCGCAGTTCATAAACATTCCTTCCAGTCGATTTGCATTACCCACATTAAATCCGCTAAGATCAATGCTTCTCAGTGACTCGCAGTTGGAAAACATACCGGTAAAGTCTTCCACACTTCCTGTATCGTTTCCTCTTATCACAAGTTTTCTCAGATTCCTGCACCCACTGAACATAAGTGACATATCAGCCACATCTCCGGTGTCTAATCCACTAAGATCGATATCCGTCAGATTATCGTTATTTGTAAACAGATATTTCATATTACTTGCGGCCTTTACGCCATCCTCAAAAACAACCTCCTGTACACCTTCCGGAAAAGTATGTTCATAATAACTTCCTGTTCCCCTAAGGACTGTAGAATAATCAAGATCATTTACCTTGATCTTTGCAGGAACAACCACTGAAGAATCCGTACCATTATAACTAATCAGCGTAAGAGTTCTATCTGTATCATTTTTGACAGAATTCCAGTTTTCATATGTGACTGTGGTTGCTAAATCTATGGGATCATCTGAAGTCTTCGCCGTAAAGTATCCTCCGGTTATCTTTGCGTATTCACTTGAAGTTTTTGATGAATCATACGAAATATCTCCTTTTAGAGAATCACACTGCCTGAAAACATAAGTCCCCATTGTATGTTGACTCCAATCCGAACCCGGACTAGCATAAATTGTTTTTAAGGCAGTACACTGTCTAAACATCCCATTAATAAGAATATTGGTATCCGACAAAAAATCGAATGAACTTAAATCCAGTTTTTTAAGGCTTCCACATTCCTTAAACATATACGACATATCTGTAACATTTTTAGTGTTGAAGCTGCTCAAGTCTATGTTTGTTAGATTTTTACATCCTCTGAACATAATCGACATATCTGTAACATTTTCAGTATTGAAGCTGCTCAAGTCTATGCTTGTTAGACTTTCGCATCCGTCAAACATATGTGACGCTCTTTTGACACTATCAGTTTTAAAACCGCTCAAATCAATACTTGCAAGTTTTTTACAGTCTGTGAACATTTCATACATATCCGTGACTTTGTTATTATTAAAATCACCAAGTTTAATGCTTGTTAGGCTTGCACATTCCTTAAACATATACGACATTGTTTTAACATTTTCAGTATTGAAGCTGCTCAAGTCAATGCTCGTCAGACTCTCGCATCCGCTAAACATAGACGACATACCTGTAGCATTATCGGTATTAAATCTGCTCAAATCAATGCTTGCAAGATTCCTACAATTCTGGAACAAAGCGCCCATCTGTTTTACATTTTTGGTATTGAAGGAAGTTAAATCCAATTCAGTAAGTTCTGAACAACCAGAAAACATACCATTCATATTTGTAACGCTATCGGTATTAAAATCTCCAAAAGAAATTCGAGTAAGTCCTGAACACCCGGAAAACATATGAGTCATATACTGGACCTGCGATGTATTCCATTCACTTAGGTCGATTGTTTTTAGATTTTTGCATCCAGAAAATAAAGACTGCATCGATTTCGTGTTTGACGTATCAAGTCCACCAACATCAGCAGTTTCGAGGGATTTTACCCCATAGAATAACTCGTCAATATATTTTGTCGCTTTAACACCAGGTTCTATTCTTATGCTCTTAATATTTGCTGGGAAAGTATGAATATAAAGATCAACTATTCCTTTAAGAATAACTGAATAATCCTCCCCCCCTATTTTGACTGTGGCAGGAATAACAAGATCCGTATTTATCCCGTTGTAACTTATCAGAGTAACCGTCTTTTTGTAATCGTCCTTGGTAAGACTCCATCCATCTAATATACCGGATTCTGTCGGACCATCCGGGTTATCCGGATTATCAATGATATTCTTTGCTGTAAAATATCCTCCCGATACTTTTGCATAAGCTTTAGAGACTTTGGATGAGTCATACGGAATAGCCCCAATTAATGAAGTACAGCCATCAAAGGGAGCAGACCCTTCAACAGTCTCACTCCAGTCAGTCTCAGGATTCACATAAATAGTTTTTAGCGATGTGCATAAGTTAAACATGGAAGAGATATCTGTCCCTTCCGGCACATCAAAACCGGTTAAATCAAGGGTTTTCAGCTTTCCACAATTTGAAAACATTCCATCAATCTTCTCTGCATGGCTGATATCAAACTTACTGACATCTATGTTTTCCAAGTTTTCACAATAATTAAACATCGAGGAAAAATATTTTACATTTTCCGTACTAATACCACTCAAATTGAGATTTTCCAGTTTTTTACACCCTGCAAACATGCCGGTCATATCTATTACATCACTTGTATCCAGCCCGCTAAGATCAATAGATGTAATTTCTTCATTACCTGAAAACAAAAAACAGATTCTTTCTGCTGCCTTAACGCCTTGTTCCGTTGCAACGCTCTTCGTTCCTATCGGGAAAGTCAGTGAGGAATCTTGTGTTCCTTGAAGTATAACAGAATAATCTGCACCTCCTATTGTCACACTCGCGGGAACAATAACAGAAGTATCTGTACCCGTATATTGGATAAGAGTAACCGTTTTATCAATATCGTTTCTCGTAGAAGTCCAATTCTCTACTGATTCCAGATCAACTGGCTCCTCAGAACCCTTCGCTGTAAAGTATCCTCCGATTACCTTCGCATATTTCACTGATGTTTTATTGGGGTCATAGGGAATATCGCCAACAAGCGTAATGCAATTATTAAATATCGTCGAATTTGTATTGATAAAATCATTCCAATTTGTTTTCGGTTTTACAAATATCGTCTTAAGGGATGTACAGTCATTAAACATATCGCTTATAATAGCATTAGACGAGGGACTAAATGTCTGCAAATCCAGTGTTTCCAACCCTTTACATGATTTGAACATCCGTCTCATATCAGTTACATTACTCGTATCAAAAGTACTCAGGTCTATATCTGTGAGATTTTCACAGTTTTCAAACATATTCAACATCTTCGTCACTTTTCGTGTGTCGAAATTACTTAGATCAAGTTTTTTGACCCCACTACAACCATAGAACATCAGTCTCATATCAGTTACATTGCTTGTATCCAAACCACTCAGGTCAATATTTGTTATACCTTTACAGCCACTAAACATACCATTCATTTTGATCGCATTCTTTGTCTTTATTTTAGATAAATCCAGTTCAGAAAGATTTTCACAGTCATAGAACAAACTACTCATATTTTCCGCTTCGGATGTGTCAAATCCGCTTATATCCAGGCTTTCGAGCGACTTGTTGCCAGCGAATAAATAGCTTATATCTTTTGCAGCTTTAACCCCATCACAAATCTTTATTTTTTTTATTCCCTCGGGAAATGTTCCATTGGTCAATTGGTGCCTCCCCTCAAGCACCACAGTATACTTTCCACTGTTGATAGGAATGTTAGACGGAATCTCTATAGACTGGGCATTTCCCTTGTATTTTTTCAATGTAACAGTTTTATTGACATCATCTATTTCACAAACCCAATCATCCTTCAGCTTTTTTTCCTCCGGCGAGATGTAACGTTTGAACACCCAGCCCTGTCTTTGTTTATTTTGATTTGCAAACATTTGTAGGTTGGCTCCTGATCCGACTTTGCCATCTTCAACATCTAATGAAAAGCCATTACATCTTGCTTTAATTCTGTAGGCATCCCATTTACCTTCAAACACTTCAGAAGATATCGACCACTGCTGGGCTACACTTCCGTTAGCCTCATACATATTTACATTGGCTTTGATTGCTTTATTTGCGCCAAACACCTCAACAGCCATATTGGTATCTTTTTGCATAATCGAATAGAAGCCATTATTCAAATATTTGACCGTAAAGACATCTTGCACACGGCTCTCATCCGTATTCCAAAGAGCAATATTATCCATATTGGATGAAGGAACTTTATCCCCTGCTATATCCACCTGAAAAATAGGAGCCTGGAGACTCTTAATCACGTAATCTCCATCTGGAATAGTGCGGCCTGCACCAGTATCCATTTCTTCTCCTACAGAGCCGTAAAAAGTAACATTTCGACTTCCATTAACTACCACAACGTTATTTCCGTTGTTATTTCCATTGCCATCAACCCCCAGTGCATAAACCTTTATCAAGTGACTGCCGGTCAACCCTGTTTCCAACTTAAAATCAAAGCCATGATAATTCCCACAACCATGTACATTATTTACGTCATCACGAAAGGTGTTTGCCACACCTGCTCCAATAGGTTCTGCATCATCAACCCAAATATGAATATCCAGGTTTCTATTCATATTATCTCTGTCAAATGCCCAACCTCTTACCCAAAGTTCACCATTTTCTCCGGAATAAATATCCAAAAAACCTTCGGGGGCGTGATCAACTGGTCCCCCAAGATAAATGTAGTCCGTACTAGACATGGGTGTAGACCATCCTCTCCGAGTATGGGTAGACAAATTGATTACATCTTCATGATAATATCCGTGATCGTTTATTATATAATTACCTTCTGTCACATATGCGTATCCATTTTCCACTTTTTCAACAAAAAAAACATGTCCAATTGATCCATAGTGCTCTACCATAATAGAGTTTTCTCTTGCCTCTGTTCCTGTTGGCAGACCAGCACTTTGGGCTTCTGAAGTCCAATTGGTGGCATGTCCTCTACAAGGTAGGGAAACACCCAATTTTTCATAGGCTCTTCCCCAAGCATACCATGTGCACTCACCATCGTATCCATCAGTATCCCTTCCTCCATAACCCCTTGCGTAAAAAGGGTTTATAGTGGTTTGGTAAGCTGCGCCTGCAAGATTTACTCCATAAGAACCAACCCCTACTGCTTCTTCATTTTCTCCCTCACTACCTATTACATCCATTAATTCTGCCTCGTCCCCCGAAACAGAAGAATCTTCTTTCTTATCATCCAAAACAGTGTCTGCTATCGGATCACGCTCCGATTCATTTGCCGAGACAGACTCTTTCAATGAATCATTAACATACTTGTTTTCTGACACTTGTTCTTCTGCGAAAGAATTAACTGGTAAGGAATCATCTCCATAGTCTTCAGCAAATACTCTCATCGGTATCAACTGATTAATACCCATAATCATCGCGCAGGAAACTACCAGAGCTTTTTTTACAATTCTATTCATTTGTGAATCATCCTCTCTTTCAAATAAATCCAAAATAAATGCCCACGGTGATAATAATGCCAAGGATTCCTGAAATAATCCCTATTCTATCGAGAATTTCATTTTTTTCGTTCTTATATGCACTATAAAAAAAGCTGAAAGTCCAGAACCCTATTGATATCAAAAGACTGGTGACACCTGATAATGCCGAATAATAACTTGATAACATCACACCATTCAAATCAACTGTACTGTTGTGTATTATCAAGAAGTATTCCTTAAATGAAACTACAGAACCATCTATTTCCGCTACTGGCAATCTGAACAATACAATCCAAACAGCCATTACCGATGTTAATAGTATTAATAAGAATTCAAAAAAGGCCATAATTGGCATTGATTGTTTCGCATTAGTTTTCTTTTCTTCATCATACTTCCTTAATGCTTCCATAACTATCTGTGTAAGCTCTTCTTTTTCCATGTATTCTTTTCCCCTTTTTCATAAAAGACGAATTCGGTAATGTGTAGTTTTTCGGATTATCTGCCACTTCAATATATGATAAAGCACTTGTAATTATACTATTAGTGAAATTATAATTCCATATTTTTAGGCATTTCCGACAAAATAGTTCCCTGCTGATTTGCTTTTTTGTGTAAGAACATCAGACAATTTTATACAAAATCAGGAAAGGAGCAAAAGAAAAATGGAAAAAAGAAAGTTATTTGATGCAATATTGGCTGACTGCCCCTGCTTTAAGAGCCTCGTACTTAAAGCATGCCGCAAGGAAAAAAGACTCAAATGTAACAGGAACGCCAATTGAAGAATACATAGAACATATAAAAACCATAGTGTCTTTGTATCTTAGGACAAACGAATTACCTGCAGAAGAACTTACGGATTTTACAAAAGATTTGGAAGGATATGTCTCTGAACCAACAATAAGGTATCTGATGGATTTAAACCGTATCCAGGCATTAGTAAACGCCTTTTCAGACCAGTCTGCCCTGCCCGGTTTTGATAAAGACCTGCCTTCCTGCAAAGGTGCCATAAATCCGTTAAACACCTTTATGCAGCTTTCAAAAGACTCAGAAAAAATGGCTGAGGTCAATAAATATGAATCTTTCTGTAATGCTGTTAGAGTCGGGAAATATTAACCAATAGGCGAAAGACTCCCGACTCTAACAACATTTCTGCATTATCAAACAGTCTGAAGGAAAATGAGTCTGGATGCATAACATCCGCATTGATCCAATCATCAGGCAGATCATACTTCTCTGCTACCTGTTTGCAGCATACATATAAATTATTCTGCTCACGAAAACATACATCAATATCTACCGTTGATCTACCATCATGGTACTTTAGGGCCATCGCAGCCCCTCCAACGACCAGTATTCTATGCAGACCTATCCCGGCTTCCTTTATCCTGCCGGCAAGACCCTCAAAGTATTCGTCTATATTATCCCTACACAAATACTCTTTCCCACCTGGATGTGCCACCAACCGCCTCCTGAACATCTGTGATCAACAAACCTCTGTTTAAAAAAGCCGGAATTGCCTTCTTGACCTCCTGCATTATTATATCCTTGTTGCCATATTTGAAATACATCAGATATGTGTACGGATCCAAAACAAGGTCATTGGTTTTTCGCACATTCCCCCGATCAATCCCACTGATATAGTCAAGGAAACCCGCGATATAACGCTTGTTGATGCCGCGATATTTTGATACATCATACTTCTTCATGAACAGATCCAACTCCAGAGTTTTATAGTCGTGAGCTACCATTGACATAAAAAGAGTATAATCCTTATAATCAACATCCTTAACCGGCCGGTACGACCTGTGTACCCCAAGCAAACGTGCGTATTTCTCTAATCGTGCCTGCATTTCCCGGATATTTTTTTTCAGTTTTTTTCTTTCTTCGATCATATTGAGAATGGCAGCAACCTCATCAGCATGAACATACCGGCTTTTGACATGTTTACCTTCCCTGTACTGAAGATAATAATATTCTTTGTTCTTAATCACACGACGTCGAAGAGATCCCTTTGGATACTCCTCCAATTGTTTACACTGATTCATTAATTCTTTATTTATTGCAACATATTCGTTCTGAAAATCGTTCATTACGCAACCTCATATAATTTTTTCAAATTATTGTAGGGTAATTATATTTCATCGGTTTCTATCATGTCAATCCCCGTGTGTGAACATAGATGTCAGTGAATCTCAATAATTTTTGTGGTACAGATTTATCGCTTTAATTCTTCACCGGACATCTTCTCAAAGCGCATGTTTATGGTGCATATAAATATATTTCTGTGTCCACACCGGATCATTATAGGAACCATATTCATTCATCTGGCATCCATGACAGAGATCATCTGACATTTCTTTTAAGACATCAAGCAGTTCAAGATCGTTTTTCCACTTATCGTCTATATTATCAAATCCAAGCAATGCCCCGAGGATATTGCCGGTAACAGCCCCTGTAGAGTCGCTGTCTCCCCTGTGATTTACCGATGCTATCACTCCTGCCGAAAAGTCATTTTGATATTTTAGTGAGCAATATATGGCTATACCAAGGGTTTCCTCTGCCACCCAGCCTTCTCCGATATGATGGATATTATTATGATCTGTATCATCATTCTCAGATAACTCTATTGCGAGCTCTATAATATCCGTAAGCGTCTTCAGGTGCCTGTCCTTCGAAAATAATTCTACTGTCTTTTGCTTTGCTTCAAGGATAATACTCTTCAGGGACTCCCTGTTTTCTGAAAAAACAACCCGATTAATAATATGCGTCAATACCACAGCAGGCATGTATCCAAGTGAGTGTCCATGTGTAATCGCAGCAATCTCAGCCCCTTCCATATCAAGGATATCAATGCTCTTCGCAGGATAAGCAAGAGCCAACGGGGCAATTCTCATAATCCCTCCACAGCCTTTGCTGTCATTTAACGGTTTTTTTATATATGACAGAGGATATGTCTTCTCCCGCCGTCTTACCTTCAGCGCATTCAGGCAGGTATTGCCCGGTGCTCTCTTGTTGTATAATTCCCGCACATCAGAAAGCCATGAAGCGCTTTGATTTTCATCTGCCTTTAACCTTTTATTTTCCTCAAAAGAGATTTCCTGCGTCTGAAGCCAATCCTGATATGACGCAGCCACATAGTACCTTGGGGCGCTCCGGATTCCTCGCATCTGTCCGCGGGTATCTCCGACAAGAATTCCGTTGGCAGTAAAAAGGGTCATCTGTGTATCATCTGAAATCAGCGCTTTTCCGCTTTTGCTATCAAGACTGTATTCTGAAATACCCTTATCACCATATCTCTCAATAATCTTTTGTTCATCCCAGAATTCAACAGGATACCCGAGAGCATCGCCTATCGCTCCTCCAACCAAACATCCTCTGATCTGATCAAGATGAATCTCCGTTTCCTTGATCTTCCTGAGAATTTCCCCTGTTTCATTTTCCCTTTCGTTTTGTTCCGACATGATCACTAAATCCCTTTACCAAACAGATTTGTGCCTGAAACCCTTTTTCTGAACAAAACATCTGTGAATACAGATTAATCTTCCGGATATACAGCCATATCAGGGCAAAGCGCTTTAGAATAGATTCCGGCAAGCGGTTCAGTACCTGTTTCCTCACCAAAATCATTTAGGAATGTCCGCTTTTTGTAATCATAGAGCAAATGGTAATAATTTATATACCCTTCTTCTTCGTGCTCATAGTTCATAGCCACCAACCCGTTGCCTTTATAAAACAGGCTGGTTAATTTATCCCCCGAGGGAAGACAATCCCCCACCAAATCCATCCCACACAGATCTTTTGCTGTTGACCGGTCTATATCTTTCCCACCATACTCACAGATTTTGTCATTGTTTTCATCATAAAAGAAATAGTACTGTTTCCATGTATGCCCCATAGTTCCATCGACTTCCGGGTCATATAATGCATCATAACTGCTGTCCAGAATTGCAAAGGAATCCTCATCCCGAACATCTGTTATCACTGTCCCAATCTTTGAAAACGGAGCATCTTTCACTTCTCCGCCATCCACATACCAGGCATATGTTAAACTTCCGGTTGCATATGTATCATCAAAAAGCTCATATCTTTTGTTTCCAAATTTGAAGATACGATCTGTTTTGCCAATACCCATACCTTCTGATGTCAAAAGCTTTTGACACTCTTTAGGACTGACGAACCAGACATCTCCTTCAATAGCTTCTTCATCATCATATTCTTTTGCATCATCCCACATAACAAGAGCAAAGGCTTCATTTATCCCGTCATCATCAAAATCCTCCTGACGGAAAAGCAGTATCCGGTCATCATTCAGATTTCCCTCTGTGATCAGCTTTTCCCTGAGATCAACATCGATCTGATCAGGTTCTACTGCATCCTCTTTTGTTTCAACCGGATCCTTTTCAACTGATTTTTCTTTTTGCTTTGAAGCGCCATCTATACTGTCATCCGTAATTTCTTCATGTAAATCATTCTCATCGGAAACTACAGATGCAGCATCATTCTTCAAAGAATATGCTGTATTGCCCGACTTTGAACATCCTGATAAACCAAAGAGAACCAATCCTATTGACAATAAAGCTGCTGATATTCTTTTCATGTGATTTTTTCCTTTTACCATGCAAACGCATTTCTGAATTTCATAACCTCGTGTGTCAGGATAGATGTCAGTTGCAACAATCTTCTTATGTTTTCAGGAGCTTCACCCTGGCCTGTTTTTGGAAAAAGGCTACTCCATAACAAAGTATCTGCTCATAGCCGGGGATACCTTCAGCATACTTTTCATCTGTGATCTGTCTTACAGCCTTATCGCAATCCTTATCCAGATCGGATTCTTTATCGGACTTCTTTGCCTCTATGATGATAGCCCTGCGATTTCGCCTATCTTTTAAGAATATATCCGGTCTCCCAAGCCCCTTTTCCTTATTGGACTCAACACTATAACCTCTTCCGACGAAAACTCCGGCAAGAAAGGCGTGATAATAATCCTCATGATAGTCGTTGTAGCTGATCGTATTCCACAACAATTCAGACACTACCTCAGTTGCACGCTTTTCATCACTATCCCACAAAGAATTTAGGAGTTCTTTTATCGAATCTGTATTAACGGTTTCCTTGAAGTACCTGACCACTGCCTCTTCGAATATTGATGCAATCTCCCTATTCGGAATTTTAAGAGGAACCGTATCATCATCCTCTTCAGGATCTGCCTTGGTAATATATCCCGTCATCAGAAGAACACTCCACAGATTATCCTCTGATGAATGAAGCGTATCATATGTCAGTTCATCCGAAATTGTCTGTGTGATGGTTCCACCGTTAAGGAGCGTTTCAAACTTGTCTGCAACATCAAAATCCGCCCGCTTAACGAAGGTGAGCAGGATCCCGTTATGACTGGTGTTCTTCCAGTAATTTTTTGGTTTTGCCGTCCTTTTATATCTCAATGCTGACAAATGATTGATCACATCCCACGGACAGTACACGAAGGAATTTCCGAATATGTATCCGTCATACCACTCCCTGATCTCTGAAGCAGCTTCTTTCCTGTCTGCAGCCTCAAGCATGGTATTTACTTCATCTTCAAGAAATCCGAAATACCGGCTGAACCTTTCATCAAGAACAGAGTATGAGGCAAAATTATTAGTCCCTGTAAAAATGCTCTCTTTTGCTATCCGAAGGCATCCGGTGATCACTGCAAACTGAAGGAATTCATTATCTTTAAGGGCGGTACTCATAATGCCCTTGATGATGTCAGGCATCCCGGAGTAATACCCGTTCCCGGATGTATCCTTTTCGCTTGCCTTTGCAAGAGGAACATCATACAATTCACCTTTTTCTCCAAAGCAATATCAGAAATACTTTTGCACACATCTGCTAAAACAGTCCTGAGTTTTGCATAAGCCACATCAAACTCATCCGCTTCCGCATCCTTAAACGAAACAAACAAAACCGGATACTGATTCATCCACTCCTTGCAGAAATCTTTATGTTCTGTTATGGCAAGCCCTTCAAATATGTGCCCGCTATCCTTACGTATGCTGAAGAAATTCTCCATCATACTCATCAAGAGTGTTTTTCCAAATCTGCGTGGTCTGGTAAAGAGCGTTACCTGATTATCAGTATCATTAACAAGATCATAAATCAGCTCCGTCTTATCAACATAGTAATTACCTGATTCCCTGAGTGCTGCAAAATCAGATTTTCCTACACCCACCTTAAAATCCATACAATAACCTCTGTAAAATCCATGACTTCTTGCGCAGGCATCCTTACCTCTATTGATTCATCATCTAACCGACGGGCACCAGACATAAGCTTATCAAACTCTGCTCAGGCTTCCGGATTATTCCATTTTAAGATCAAATATTGTTTCCTCTATAACTCTGATACACTCGTCCGTGTTTTTCTCGATTTCAGTCCCCCAAAAACGGATCACTGTCCAACCAAGAAACAAAAGCTGTTTATTTACATCATCGTCCCTTTCCATGTTTCTTGAGATCTTCCTGATCCAGAAATCGCTGTTGTTTCCTCTTTCCAGCCTGGGCTTCAAAACCTCCCAGTCTTTTCCATGAAAGAACTCGCCATCGCAGAAAATGGCAATTTTATATTTTGTCAGGACTATATCGGGCTTTCCAGGCAGCTCCTTATAATTCTTCCGATACCTGTAACCATTCTTCCACAGGGCTTTTCTTAGCTGTACCTCAATTCCTGTATCCTTCGACCTTATATGCTGCATGTTCTTTCGCCGTTGTTCCGGTGTCAGCACATCCATGTTATACCTCGACCCCAAGGCACTCCGATATCTTATTAGCCACATACCAAAACATTACAGGTGGTATTGCATTCCCAAGCGCTCTATACTGAGCAGATTCGCTTCCGGACAACGAAAAGCTTTCAGGGAAGGATTGAATCCTTGCAACCTCACGCGGGGTAAACCTTCTATACCGTCCTTTTACAAATAATACGGGATCTGTGCTATTCAATGACACCTTTGCAAGGTGTGCGCCAACGGTATTGCACGGCTTTGAAACATCCTGCGCCCTGCCTTTATTCATTGACTCCCGGTTTTTCATCATTCCTTCTACAGCCCGTTCACTAAAGAAATATTTATCAGGTACTTCATCATCAATACAGTTTTTTAATGCAACATATTCTTCCTCATTTGAAATAATGGTATCGGGGAATTCAAAATCCACATTCAGATCTTTTCGAAATCCTACAATAATCACACGTTCCCTTTTTTGAGGCACGCCAAATGTCGCAGAATTTAAGACGGTGTATTTTACATCATATCCGCTGTCTTCAAATTCCTTTATGATAAGCGGAAACGCCTCATGTTTATTTGCCGTCATTATCCCTTTCACATTTTCAGCAATAAAGCATTTGGGCTGTCTATCCCGTAATATTCTGCACATCTCAAAAAACAGCATTCCTTTTTCATCTTTTATTCCCAGCCGTTTAGGATTCTGGGCAACTATTGAAAACGATTGACAGGGAAAACCTCCGGTAAGGACATCAAATTCTGGCAATTCATCGGAAGATACCGTCCTGATGTCTCTGTTATCGGGTTTTATTCCAAAGTTTTCTTCAAAAATATCACACGCACTCTGTTCAATATCGTTAGCATACACAATCTCCGTGTTATTTGAAGAATAGTGTTTGCCCAAATAATCAAAATCTCCAAGGATGCCTACATCTGTACCACCACATCCGCAGAACAAAGAAGCTACTTTTAAATTTTCCATGTCAACAACTCCTCAAATTCACCGACTTTTGACGGATCAAAAGTAATATCAGCCCCATCGCCCGGTATCATCTCAATTTTGTCATTCTTATACAATCCTACCGGATCCTGAAGAAGGAAAAGCTTCCTTTCATTTTTACTCAGCAAAAGGCGATACACATAATATCTGTCATGGGTACTGCTTGCTGTATTCCATTCATTTTTAGTCAAATGTATCCTGTTGAAATGGAGAGGCTTGGAACTGATAGTCGTTTTAACCTCTATATAGCGCTTTCGTTCATCCAACTCAACAGAACTGATATCATACCCTACAGCAAACTGTGTAGGAATTCTCTTGATCAAATGAATGAGATCCTCTCTTCCCCCCAGCTTGATCCTCATGCATTCATGCCCATGAACAAGACCTTCTCCAATGTCTCCAATATCCTTAGTCGTGAAGCTTTCCATATACGTTTCCATACGCTCCTCAAAAGCTTCTTCCCTGTCAAGAAATCCCCTCAGATCAGGTCTGCCGTCGGATCTTGAACTTTCCTTGAGAGTCTTCAGTTCCTCTTCATCGCTTGCAATATAAGCAAGAATATCTGTCGAAAAATCCGTATCCTCTATGTCACGGTTTACAAAAGAAAACCACCCTGTTATGCAATCCTTCACCGCCTCCATACTTCCCGAACGTTTTTTAATCATAGTATCATATTCCGAAAACCATTCTGTCGATTCGCAAAACTTAATAATGGTTTCTTCTTCTAGCGTATTCAGATAGTAGGTTCTGCTGTCATATGTTTTAAGCAGGTTTGCTATCTCCATATAATCTATGATATCACCTGCATATCTGATCACATCACCAGTTTGATCGTACTCCAGCTTATTTTTTCTGTTCTCCCTAATACGTTCCCAGGTAGCCTCTGCTCCTTCATTATCACGTGTCACCCGAAGATCATTAAAAATACAATGGCAGGCTTCAAATTTAGTGATGCCTACAGAATTTCCCCCTTCTTTATTAGCACATCTTAAAACCTGCAGTATGTACTGCGCCGGTTTGAAATGTACACCTGCTTCAATCTGCTCCAGTACATTTTTAGGCTTAATATGAGCACCCGGATACTGAAAATTATAAAGAAAAATCTTAAATCCCTCGACCAGATCCTGATTTTTAGCCAGTTCAAGCGCACGCCTTCCAGGCCTGTCAGTGTTATCAGTATGTTCGATAAAACCAAACAGCGCTGATATCTCGGTTCTCCAATTGTTTATTGTTTTAAGTTCCCTGTGTGCATTTCCCGGATAACGATATAGTGCCGTATTAACTTCCTGAACGAATTCATCAACTGGCTTTTCCCCAACCTTTGCCAGTTCCTCGGCAACATATATGAGCACATTTTCTATATCCCCCTTAAACCGGGGTCTCACATGATGTATCCGGAAATAATATTCATCCGGTATTTTATATTCACTCATCGTCCCTATCCAACGCCTCCTTCACTTTATTTGCTATTTCCCGGGCAAGAATTGGTGGAACAGCATTGCCCACCTGCCTAAACTGCTGTGTCTTGTTTCCAAGAAAAATAAAGTCGTCTGGGAATGACTGTAATCTTGCACATTCTCTCACAGTTGGAACCCTGTTATACTTGTAATGAAAATGGTGTCTGTGTCCTGTATCAATAGTCGGAGCAGGCTTATCACTTGCAAATCGCGTCCATGCCACATGGAAATTACGTGTATGTGCATATTCCTCCGGGAGATCTTTATAATTCCCCCCATCTGGCACTAACGCTATTATATCCTTCACCTTATCAGAATGACTTGCAGCAACATGATTCCTTACAGTACAAGAGTGCTCTCTCATTAGCCTCTGATACTCATTTGACGCTTCGACCGGGTAATCCATTTCTTCATCGCCCAACTCATCAATAAGGGGTGGTAAATCTGATAATGCCATACTGCACGTAATGGTTTTTTCCTGAGGTTTCGGGTATTCAAAATCACCTATCCGGCTCCCCACAAATACAACCCTTTTTCTACTTTGTGGAACGCCGTGGTCTGATGCGCACAGGATTTTGTATTGGATATCATATCCCATATCAGTAAACTTCTCTATAATACTATCTTTTATCTGTCCTCCAAACAATCCAACGAGACCCGGAACATTCTCAATCACAAACATCTTAGGTCTGATCTCATCTACAAGCCTGATGTAGGAGAGATATAGTTTATTTCTGGGATCATCAAATTTTCGCGGTCCTGAAAGAGACATCCCCTGACAAGGAGGACCTCCGATTATTACATCTATAGTCTTTCCGCCAACCAACGGTTTAATATCTTTTTCGTAATGCACTTCTGTTATGTCACCGCAAATTGACTTTGCACCATGATGATTCAACTCAAAGGTTTCTAAGGCTTTTGCATCATTATCGATTCCCAAAAGAACATTAAATCCTGCTCTTTCAAAACCGTATGACAACCCTCCGCATCCACAAAAAAGATCAATGACATTGTAGTTATCCATTGTGTTTTTCATCCTTCCGTCTCTTATCCCCCGGTTTTTCAACATCTGCCGGAATAGCCCATGCCTCGCCAAGCTTAAACACTCCCGAAATCCGTCCTTCAGAGCATAAAATCTGTACCCTGCGCTGTGATATATTCCATTTTTTTGAAGCCTGATTAGCCGTCATATATTCCATTGCATTTCCCCTTGATATCTTCACAACAAACCACTTTATACTATATTCGACGGGGCGAATAATAGCAAGGGCTTTCTCTGCCACCCGCCAAAAAAGAGGCTTGCAATCACATGCAAGTCCTTAAATACGTTAACTTCCTCTTAATAGTTCCACTCAAAGATCAATCTTGCTGAATAGTTCCAGTGATTCTTCATCAAAGTCCCTTCGGTCTGTCTCCTCATATTCAACCAGGTAATAGAACAGCTCGTCACCATCTGGCTTGAGTTATTTAAGAACAGCTATAAGACATAAGCTTATCAAAATCAGGAATAAGGGCAGATATTAAACCACAGGTTTATTGTTTTCCGAAACAGATCGGGTTATGATGCCTTCATAGAAAGCCGATATGGCAATGTTTTCTTCCTCAGTAAATGTCATAATTCCTCCTAAAACATAGGTATTTGAGCCGCAATACCAGAAGCAATCAGACTTCCAGATACTCCAATTGCCAAGTTTTTAAGCTCAGTTAAAAGAAGCTTGATCTTGCTTGGATTCTCTTTTTTCTTAACAAGCTCTTCTATCAAAAATGTTCATCTATATCCATCTCCTGCAAAAAGAAGTTGCTTCCTCTCAAAAAAATAACTTCCTGCCAAGTTGGGAGGAAGTTATCTCTTCATTATTCATTTGTCGCCGTAATGACCTTTGCAATGTGAAATATATATGCGACCGTCTTCCAAGTGATAGACCAGACGATCCTTTTCATTTATCCGTCTGCTGAACTCACCCTTTAAGTCTCCTTTAAGAGCTTCCGGTTCTCCTATTCCTTGCATTGCTCCATTACGCTCTATGTCCTTTATCAGCAGATTGATCCTTTTTAATGTTTTCTTATCCTGTGTCTGCCAGTACAGATAGTCGTTCCACGCATCATCTGACCAAATTTTCTCACTCATCACCGTCCTCGATCAACTCATGTGCTGTTCCTTTGCCTTCCCTCAATTCTTTGACAGACTTTAATATATATGCCTGATTAACAGGATCAAAGAAAGGGTCTTCCTGCCTGATCTCAAAAGGAATCCTTTTCTCTCGTAAAACAGTCTTCACATAAATGTTAATTGCAGCTGACGATGTAAGTCCGACTGATGAGCAGAAAAGATCAAAAGCATTCTTATCATGTTCATCAACACGTGCTGTAAGAGTAGATAGTGCCATATAAATCACTCCTTTCTTCGAAATGATTTTATCACTATTGTAATACAAAAGCAAGCTATCGTGTTCATTTTTGTTCATGCGTGTTCATGCGTTCAACAGCATCTGTTCAAATGCATCCTCAATGCTTGTGCCTTCATTGGCGAAGCGTATCTTCACCTTTATGTTTCCTACCCTCACGAGATATGGGTTCTCAATCTGCCTCAAATACTGCTTAATCCTTTTCTCCCGCGCCAGGTTCGGAGATATTTCTTTATACAGATGTGATTTACCCGTTGATCTCGGTCCCAGCTCGCATATATTGAGGTTATTTTCCACGAGGGGAAGCATACGGGTAATCTTGTCTATAACTGTATACGCTCCGCGCTATCTAAGAGCAGAGAGAACCTTTTGAGCTTCATCCGGACGTACATAATTATTCGCAAGGATCCTCTTCACGTTATCTACGCCCTCGGAAATGATCTTTTCATCTTCAGAATTACAGTACTGTCCGAGTAGATATTCCAACACATATACCGGAACGTTTGCCCCCTCTTTAATATGCTTTGTAAGATCTTTACGAACAATCTTACCGTCAAAATATTGGCGCAGCTTTCTATTTAATTCAGAATTCGAATCCTCTTCGAATCTGTTTTCTTCGGACTTTTCCTCTGAAACGATTTCCTCTCTGATTTCTTCTTCCATTGACTTGTCTCCTATAGGTCTGATGTATTCGGCCATAATGCGTATACTGACCGCCTTCAGGAAAACTGCGTTTATGGTGATAAGATAAGGGCTTCCTTCTGATACCTCCGTACTTATCTGTAGACGACCCTTTCAAGTGAGCCGTCTGCAAGGAGATCCTTTACCGGTGACGGAAGCAATACCTGTGTGGCCTTTCCGGGTTCATCAAACCACGGAAGTACTGATCCCGCCTTTACCTGTATGGGTTTCCTTACGATAAACACACTGTAATTTTTATATTTTGAGCCGGGCGCAAGGGAATAATCCGTATAAGGATGTCCCACAAGCGATGCAAAAGTGCCGTAATCGCTTCCATAGCGGTCGATCTGAGTATAGGGCAAAAGGGTATAGTCAAAGGATTCTCCGTAAAAGCCGTCATTTTCAGGCCAGTTTATATCCCCGTCAGCACTGTCATAATATCGGGGATTTCTGTATACGCTCTCATATTCGGCCCATAACCGATCCGAAGGCCTGTTCTCTCCCCATCCGGACACAAATGCCTCATCCTCAGGCGAATACGCCTCCGCTAAGCCCAATGACACATAGGGCAGAAAATAATAGTCATATAAACCAAGGCAGGCATCCAGTGCCGGGTCAACCTCCACGCCGCCCGCTTTATATGCAGCGACCCTTTCTGCCTTGGCCTGATTTACAAATGCCCCGTCAGACCAGTCCTTTGCGGCGAGAAGACCGATCCGTTTTGAGGCGGGATTCGGCGAAAACCCGTACACCGCCTTCGGATTCACGATAATATCACCGGAAATCTTCTTGTTCTCCATAGGAGAATGGCTATAGGAAAATCCCGTCTGTCCTGCGCTTAAGTATTCCTCCGGGATCACGGGACCGGATGCAGATACCGGAACCGAGATAACCGTCGCAAGAACGAACGTAACAACCAGTGACAAAAGTTTCTTTTTCATATTTATACCTCCCGAAACCTTATCGTAAGTATTTCTTTGAAATAACAATGTATTGTTCCCTCAGACTATTTTGGATCACTAACTCCGTCCCCCCTCCTCCACTTCCCAGCCGTCTAAGGTGCGCTCCTTTGAATTAAAGTTTACGCCGATCTTAAGCAGGGTGCGTTTATCTGCAGCGTAGGGCTTTGCATAGCCAGTATCTTCGATCTGTGCCAGAGCCTCAGCAGCAGTCTTATCACGCTTAAATTCAAAGATATAGACATAATCCTCAGTTTCCACGATGCAGTCTGCCCTGCCCTTTGAGCTGTGAAGCTCCGTCAGAGTATACTGCCCCAGAAGCATGAATACGATGTAGATCACATTCTGGAAGTTCTGCTCTATGACCTTTTCATCATCCGGATAGGGCAGCCTTGCAAAAAGGGCGGTGAAACGGTCTCTTAATGAATCCGTTCTGCCTCTTTCAATGTCTATTCCAAAGGAGCGGATATCCAGTGGATCAGGTTCCTTTTCCTCCTGCAGATAATATGGTGCAAGACTTTCAAGAAAGCCGTACTTCACCTCGTTATTAGGATATCCCAGCCGGTAGCTCCTGTACTTTTTATCATAATCAGTAATAGTAAGATATCCGGTCTGATAAAACAGTGGAACCGGATTCGGGTTATCAAAACGATAATCTGTAAGGGAAGACTCCTGCGCATATAGCTCCCCTTCCGTGAACTGCTTTGCATCAAAGCCGGAACTTTTAAGCTTCTCGATCAGGAAGGTAGGGGTCCCGGTGGAAAACCAGTACATACCGAAATTCTTCTTGGAAAGTGCATTCAACAAACTGAAGGGATTATATACACCCTCAGTATTATAGGAAAAATGGTATCCGTCATACATCTTTTTAAGCTCTGCAAGACAGGTTTCATGATCCATACCCTCTGCCTTTGCAAGCTGCTTAATCTCCGGTTCAAAGTTATCCTCCAGTTCCGTCTGGGTAATCCCGCAGATCCCGTTATAATCCCGATCCATAGAAATATCGTTCAACTGGTTTAAGTCGCTGAAGATACTCACCTTTGAAAATTTGGTGACCCCGGTCAGAAAAACAAACCTCAGATAATGATCATAGCTTTTGAGTGTGCTGAAAAAGCCCTTGAAAACGGTCTTATTGTGCTCCAGCCTCTCAGGGTCGGCTTCCAGCAGGGATTTGTCGTATTCATCCACCAGCACCACTGCATTTTTTCCCGTCTGCTCCACTGCCCTGACAATAAGGCGTTGGAATCGTTCCTCCAGGGGACGATCCTCATACTCCCTGCCGTACACAGCCTCCCAATCCGTCAGATGAGCGGCAAGAACTTCCTCCAATGCGGTATCTGTCTTAAAATTCTTTTTGTTAAAGTCAAAATAAAAAACAGGATAGACCTGCCAGGCATCCTCCCCTTCACCTTCCAGCTCCATGATCCTTAGCCCTTCAAAAAGCTCTTTCCTTCCCTCAAAATACGCCCGCAGCGCAGACAGAAAGAGACTCTTTCCGAAACGGCGGGGACGGATCAGAAAATAAGGCTTGCCACTACTGACCAGCCTGTATATATATTCTGTTTTATCTACATACACATAGTTATAATTCCTAAGATCTTCAAAATCCTGTATCCCTATCGGCAGCTTTCTTCCCGGTTCCATACCTGAGCACCTCCCTGCTATAACTATGAAAAGAATATTATCTCTTGTCAGCCTTTAGCATTCCTATATCTGCTGGTATCTCCTATTGTAGCACTTTTTAATTAGCTATACTTTTCGCGAAGTATACATTTTCGCTCTGCAAGGCGTTTTTCTGAGTGCGATGGGTCGCTGCTCGTCCAGTGGACGAGCGTTTAGCGACGACCGAAGTGGAACGTAGACTCCATCGCCGAAGAAAAACAACGAAGCAGACGGAAATGTAGACGAGCGAAAATGTGTAGTTAATTAGAAAGTGCTACACTACCATAGAGGTGTAAGTCGAAAATTTATGCGGAATTATAGATTATTATATCAAACCCTAGCCAAAAAACAGTCCGCAATCAGGGGACAGCCGTGTCGGTTTAAGTGGCCAAAAATACCGTTAGTCGGTTTTTACACCTCTGAATTCGCTGAAAATCCTTGAGTCCCAGTTTCCTCCCTTTTTATGGAATCTTTTTTTCAGGTTCTCGTTATACTTCTTCTTCTGTGCCGGAGTCATCTGCGGTCCGGTTAAGAAATTCAGCTTCTCCACATCCAAAAGCTCCCTGGTCGAACGCTGACCTTCTGTCATTGCATAGATCGGACCGTCAGGATCTGTCATAATATAGGACAGATAGGTCGTTGTACGGCTGTGTATATTGATAAAATAATCAGCCTGAAAAATGAACTCCCTTGCCTTAAAGCTGCTTAAATCATAATGACCGATTATGAACTCCTTGACCTGCTCCAGATCCTGTGCCACCCCTATGTGACAGTAATATTCATCACCGAACTGTCTTAAGATATCCTCAGGATGCATCTGTCCCATAAGCCTGCCGTAGGTGGTCTCCATCCTTTTCATAAAATCCAGATATATGTCGATAAGGTCATCCATTCCCTCCTTAAAAAGCCTGTCCGCTTCTTCGGCGCTTATCTTACCTTCACCCGTACCTATGCGGGATCTGGCAAGAAGTTTGTCGTATAGAGCCGCTATCTGGGCTTTGTTCATATGTCCGCCCAACGGTCCCAAAAGCTCGCCAAAGATTCTCGATGAATTTAATCCGGTAAGCTTTACGGTATTGTCCGAATTACAAAGATCATGATTAAAAAATTCGATTCCGTATCTTTCGGCAAATTCGTTATTAAGGGTTTCGATCTTTTGATCCGCATTCTCTCCCGCTGCATCGCCTGTTGCTTCGTCTCTTAGTATGGTTGTATCTCTTACTTTACGTATGTAATAAATGTAATCATAATCACCATCCAGCTTTTCCTTTCCCGCATCCTTTGGCAAAGGACGCTTCACCTCAAGGGGAACGGCATCGTTTTGCCTGCCTTTCAGACTGGCCCCCAAAAGATTATCAAGCTTTGTGCCGTCCACAAAACCGTCTAATATGCTCCTGGCTTCCACCCTGCGGTAATGCCGGGATATTTTAAGAAACTCCCCAACCTTTTCCCGATCAAGCTCGGTGAAAAAAGAAACGGTATCCCTTAGCCCGGAAAGCATCTCTTCACCCTGCACTCCGCAGCCTGCGGGATCCTCTTCGAAATACAGCGCCAATTCATTCAGAGCCCTGTACAGACCGAAATTTTCAGAGTTTACGATCATAAGCAGCGAAAACTGTCTGAATGCCAGATCACGATCTTTAGTATCCTTTTTTATATAATCGGCACTTTTTTCTCCGGCATATGCAAGGGATGTCCTGTAATTATTTACCAGGATCTTGGTAACGAATTTTCTGAACTGTCTGAACTCTTTTTTAAGGTCGTCGTTCATGTTGTGCTGCAGCCAGACGGTGCTCATCTTCGAGATAAGCATCCCCTTTTCATTATCCTTTACCTCTTCACTTGCAGCCAGCGCATAAGAAGCGCTAACGACCTTTGCAAGCTCCAAGGTCCTCGCACCCGCAGGAACCTCTTCTCCTTCAGGGAATTTCCTTTCAAATCCGTCATAGACCCCCACGCAAAGATCCACGTTTTCCTGCATCTGACCGAAAACATTCCCCCAGATCATACCCTCTTCACGTACGCTCTTAAGCTCTTCAATGGCGGGGATCACATTCAGCCTTTCCAGCGAAGCGCTCGACATAATGGCTTCCACTATCGCCTTCCTGCGCTTACCTGACTTTGTGAACGGATTCTTATGGCCGTTTATATATGCTTCGCAGTGTGAGATCAGCCTGTCATAGCATTGTACTATGGCAGTTTTCCGCGCCTCAAACTCCTGATCGTCTGCAGGGATCTCCTCGGACATGAAATCGTTCAGGGCTCTGTAGGAATTCTTTACATCATTCATGGACTGACTGTCCCTGCCCCGCCAGAAGCTTTCCTGAAGCTCGTTGTTCCTTTCCATGAACTCAGCTCTTTTGTCGGCATAAATGCTCTTCTGTACGGCCGCATTTTCCTCGTTTTGAACCTGCTTTCCGACATGTACCACTCCGGTATCCCTGTCCTTGTAAAGAAATCCGTTATCCATTTTTTCTTCTCCTTTATAAAACATGGTTTTATATCTGACTTACACTGTCGGATGCCAGTGCTGTCATCAACTCACTTCGTTCGTTGGACAGTACTAGGCTCCTTTGATCTGATAATTTCATTTCCAGCCGTCTCCGACCAGTGCCCCCTTATAGTCCGCCTTTTTCTGCACTATCTTAAAGGTGATGGTCTTTGTTCCGGCATAGTCTCCGATACCCTGTATCGTAACTTTTGCCGTACCTTTCTTAACATTGTTTGTATAGCATTTGACCGTAAAATGCGTTCCCGGCAGAAGATTTACCGCAGCTCCTGACTTATCCTTTGCGGTAAGTATCCCGGTAAGCTCTGCATTTGATAGCTTCACGTCTTTTCCGGTATAAGCCTGGTCTGTAATCTTGCCTGCAGCCTTCGCCTTGCTTATATCATTGATCTTATCTTCATAGCGGTATGAGACAGTTACGGCTTCATCCTTATACGATCCCTTGCCGGTTACCTTTACGCTTACGATGCCCTTTGTATCAGTGTTTGCCGGATCGGAAGTATCCGGCGTTCCCAATGTATAATCAGTGCCCGCCTTAAGCTTCTTTCCGTCGACATCGGTGATTGTGATCTTCGGAGCCTTGAGCTTTGACTTCGTTGTAAACTGATCCGCAGCGGTAATGGTGATTCCGGAAGCCTTTAAGCTCTGCTGCTCTATGGCAAATTTCAGCGCAACACTGCTCTTATAATTTCCCTTGCCGTTCACTTTGACTTCAGCAGTCTTTTCACCGTTTGTCACTGCCTTATTCTTTGAATATGACAGCGTGTAATCCTGTCCCTCCTTAAGTGTTATGTGATTATCATTATCTGTAACGGTGACGGAAGGCTTCGCGCCGCTCTTTGCATAGGGCACACTTTCCGGACAGGTAAATGTGAATGAGGTCCCCTCTTTTAATTCCTTCTTTCCGCTTATCTTGAAGGTTGCGGTTTTGCTTCCGACATAGCCTGCGTCATTTCCGTTTATGGCTTCAAAAATGATCGTTGCATTTCCCGGATTTGTGTTGCCCGTAAGGCTCACCCGCTTATAGTCTTTGCCCTCTGTAAGGGTTGTTGTTCCCATGGTAAGAGAATACTTCGGTTCTATCGGTGTTCCGTTATAGTTATAGGATTTCGGATCAAACTTAACCTTTACGTTTGAAAGCACCTTGTCCTTAGCTGAAACCTTAACAAGTGCAGTGGTCGTACCGTCAAAATTCCCGCCTGCTTTCTTCGGTGTGATCGTTGCGGTATAGGTTCCCGCAGCCTTAACCTCAGACGGATCATAAGAAATATTAAAATCCTTAGCGGAAACACTCTTTCCGGTCTCCTTCCAGACAAGCACCGGCACGGGCTTCTGTGCGCTCTTCTTTTCGACAACAGCTGTTTCGTGCGCTGTTATGTCCTCTCCCAGCACTGCCGGATCGATCTTAAAGCTTACCGTCTCGCTCTTGGAATCCTTATAATTTCCCTTAAACTTAACAGTGATCTCGGCAGTTCCGACTTCCTTGTTCTTACTCCATTTAACCGTATAATCGGTATTTTCTTTAAGCTTCCTGGTTCCGTCATAAACGTGAAATTCCGGCTTTATGGCAGAGCCCGTATAGCGGTAGGAAGCTTTAAGCCCGCCGATCCAGATCTTTGATTCCACGGTTTCCTTGCCGTCCGGAGCGGTTATGATCTCCGAAACCTTCTCTCCTCCGATGGTCACGGTCTCCTGCCTGCTGCCGTCTTCGTTTGTCTTTTCCTCAACCTTCGGCGCAGCATCACCACTTAAGGTACTTAAATCCTCACGGATATCACTCATATCCCGGCCGTCTTCGGGTTCTTCAAACGGCAGTTCTTCATAACGCTTATGTCCGCATACGCAGGTATAGAGCTTTTCACCCTTCATCAGGGTATTTGGCTGTTTTGTGACAACGCCCTCATCCCAGCTGTGATTATCCGGATCTTTGGGTATGCTGCTTCCGCGCTTAACGATATATCCGCACTCTGTACAGACTTCATTTCCGGTATAACCTTCTTTCGAACAGGTGGGTTTTTCTTCATTCCTAAGCTCGGTATGAGTATGATCACAGTTGATGACATTCAGCGTTGCGATTATCCTGTAATCCTGATAGTTTTTGCTGTTCTCTACGGGTATCTCAACAATGGCAGCCTTTCCGACCTTAGTCCCATCATCCGCAAAGGCATAGCTTAATACAGTTCCGTTTTTGACAGGTTCACCGTTCAATACACCGAATTCGTTCGATGATACAACAGGCGATCCCAGTCTTCCACCCGGCTCTATAAGCTCGGAAAGTTCCAGGCTTCCGCTCTGACCGAATTTTGCCGATCCCGATATCTCTACATTGGAATGGGATGCTTTCGTAATGGTAAATTCCTTTACTGTATCCTCAAAGCTGTAATTTCCTCCGTCTTTTGCACTGACCGTAAGTCTGGCTGTTCCGACATCCTTATTATCGCTGAAAACTGCCGAACAGTCCGTTGAAGCAAGAGTCGTTTCACCGTCCTTAACCTGATATTCCGGTGTAATGTCATCACCGGAATACGGATAAGAATCCCCTCCGGTCAGTGTGATATCCGGCGTTATGGCCTTCCTGGCGATATTGAAATCCTTCGTTACCGAGCCTGTATAATTGCTGTCTGCTTTAGCAGTCACCTTAAGGGTATATTTTCCGGCATTCGTCCCCTTATTGTCAGTAACATCACATAATGAAGTGATATCATCATCGCCAAGCTGCACCTTCGATACAGTCTGTGTCAGCTCACTGCCGTTAAAGGTAAGACCCGGACCCAGCGTGACATAAGCTCCTTCGATAGATGCCTTATTCACAGTTATCGCCGCGATCCCCTCGCAAGATTCATAGGATGGATCCTTCGGGGTAAATTCCCATACCGCCGATGTGGTACTTACAGCCGGTATGTAATCAGGTTCCTTCCAGGCAAGTGTTCCCTCTACCCTGCTCTCAAACTCATCATCCGAAACAAACTCCGCTGTATTAAATGAAAGTGAAGAAAGCTTCTGTCCATAGGTCAGAGTGCTGTTTTTCAAGCTCACGGAGGATCCGTCTTTTGGCTTCACCGGGATCTTATCCGTTAAAGTAATATTGACGTTGAAAGTCAGATCATTGTAATTCTGTGTTTCGGCAACAATCTGAATGGCACCTGTAGAACCGGCCGCTCCGGTTCCCACGGTATATGACAGCACACCGTTATCTGAAACAGATGGTTGTACAGTAAAGTTCAAACTTCCGGAACATTCAGACACCTTCCATATTACCGGTCCGCAGTCTGCCGGAAGTCCCATAAGTTCAAATCTATCTGCATTATCTCTCTCACAATAATATTTCTTTGCAAGTGCAGCAGGATTTGTGGCTGTGGCCTTGGTGATCGTAAGCGTTCCGTTTTCAGTCCCGGTCACAACATAGTTTCCGGTGCTGTCCCTCGTTTCGTTCAGGGTGACGCCTGAGAAGGTCACATCATAGCTTCCTGCAGCCGTGCCTTTTCCACTTGCGATGACCGTATCGGCAAAAGTCAGATCATCCACGCTTGATGAAAAGCCGGTCAGTGTCTGCTCCGTACCGTTATATGTTTTCGAATCACTTATCGCCGTCAGAGTCACTCCGACCGGATCGATAGTAAATGTCTTTTTCACTGTTCCGGCATAATTTCCGATACCCGTGATCGTAATAGTATGATCGCCGGCATCAGTACAGGTTTCGGGACTGACAGTATAATCAATACCCTTTGTAAGCGTCGTATTGCCTTTCTTTACTACCACATCGGGTGTCAGCGCACTGCCCGTATAGGACCGGGACGAAATGTCTCCGATGGTGAAGCCATCAGATGCGATCGACGGAAGAAAGTCCGCCGATACCGTAATGGTCGCTGCTGTAGAATCTTTTGAGACCTTAAACTTATATTCATCGTTTTCATCAGGTGTAACGGTATGGTCGCTTCCGTCATTATAGGTGATAAATGAGGCCGCATAGCCCTCATCAGGCTCCGTGAGCACGGTGACGGTCTCGCCGTCGGATGCGAAATCCCTGTCCGGAGTAATACTGCCATGAGAAAGACCGGTAGCTGCTTCGATCGGGCGTCCAACTACAGCAACGAGGTTGAACGTAATTTTATAAGTGCTATTTAACTTTACGGAATTGATCTTAATTACATTTCCGGTGCTGGTTTCGTTCAGCTGATATTTTTTAGCATAACTATCACCCACTTGCTCAATCTTTCCGGATATCGTTCTACGATGACCTCCGCCTCTGTCTATTGACAGTGTATAAGTATTTGTTCCAACGGAATATTTAACAAAACTCAGTTCCCGGGTAAGCCTTATCCTGCGGTTTTTGGGGGCGGTCAACTCGAGATTGCCGGCATTTTTCAAATTTGAACCTTTGATCAGGACAGACGCAGCACCCTGAGGAATTGAGACACTTTTGGTTGTTGATTGCTTGGCAGGATAATCGATCTGGTATTCACCCTTAGAAAAAACGGGCGTAACAGTTACATTTCCTTCCGGCATCGTAAAGGCTGCTTTATTGCCGGTGTCCCATGCACCGCTCGTCTCCACTGTCTCCCCGTCTTCCCGGATCACGGTGATACCATCAAATCTGTAACCTTCATCCGGTTCTGCGGTAACGGTGACAGTCTGTCCCCTATAGGCCTCTGTGGCGGGACTTCCGTTAACTGAAATGCTGATATCTCCGCCCGTACTGTCACCTTTATAGATATTGAAGGTCTGCTCATGATCGAAGATGTTCACGGTAAGATCAAGACCTGAGGAGGTGGCGTCATATGTCTTAAGATAGACAGTCAGGCTCTGACCCGAACTGACGACACTGATGTTAACCGGTTTACTGTTATCAGTATGTTCTTTGAGTTTATTGGCACCGGTATCTGCGCCGTCATAGACTATCAGCTTGTCCATGGTGTATGTTGCAACCCGGCCTTCCAGACGGATTTTATTACCCTCGGATGCAGTCAGAACGAGTGTACCGTTGCATTTCGGACTATAATCACCATCGGCGCCGCCGTCATCATACAGCTTAAACGACGATATTCCCGAAAGATCCGAGGCATCAAGGGTTGTGGTGCCGGTCCTGGGCATGTTGATAAACACTCCACCTTCCGCTGTCATGATATTGCTGAACTTCGGCGTCACTGTTACAGCCGAGCCGGGCATTTTGAAGGTGGCAGTATTGTCGAAGGAGCCGTTCCAGCTCACGGTTACGGGATTGTCTTCTGTGTCCGTAACGCTTAAGTCAATCAACTTATAGCCGCTTTCGGGTACGGCATTCAGGGTGACCTCCGTATTCACCGAGGCCGAATTCACCATAACATCATTCACCTTTGCGATAACTCTGCCGCCGGATTCCGGATCATTTACGTTAACAGCCATCGGTGTACTGTCGATCACTGTCACGACGAGGTCGAGACCCGCCCTGGTAAATTGGGTGCCATTTAATTGAAAGGTTATACTGCGGCCCGTGGTGACAGCTTCATTGTAAATACTAACACCATCATCATAGCTGTAGGATCCGCTTTTAATCCTTGTGCTGCCGGTGCTTGCACCATCATACGCCTCAAAACCACTGCTCAATCCAACATACACCGCGGCCGTTCCCGACAATTTCAGAACACATCTTTCCGGGGCAGTCAAAGTGAGCGTGCCGTTGCAGTACGGGGAATAATCTCCGTCTGCACCGCCGTCGTCATAGATCTTGAAGGAAGTGATACCGTTCGGAATGGAAAGATTTTTTGTGCCCTTAACCGGCATACGGATATAGAGGTCTGCCGGATCATTCGTAAAGGTCGGCGTAACAGTAACATCCCCGGCAAACATAGTAAATGCTGCGGTCCTGCTGATGAAGTCGCCGCCATCCACCGGGACAGTCACGGAACTGCCATTGACGCTGACAGTAACACCATTGAAATAATAGCCGCTGAAGGGCTCTGCGTTGATCGTCACGTTCTGATCCATCCTGGCCTTTTTTGTCAAATTACCGTTTACTATAGTCCCGATACTGCCGCCGACGGCAGAAGCGCAGGTGATATTATACTCTGTTGCCGTACTGACGAGCTCTGCCGTCATCTCGAAGCCTTCGTAAGACGGAGCCATATAGGCATAAAACTCGACTAAAACATCATTACCGGAACTGACATAAGGACCAAATGCGGTTTCTGCACCGTCGGAAGAACTGCACACATTAAACAATTCATTGGCCAGGACATAGTTAGTGCCATTGTACGCTGACAGATCATCTGAGTTACGACCGGATTCCGTCCAAAGGGTTCCCGACATCTTCAGTCTGTAACCGGTGGGAGCATGCAGAATGATAAAGCCTTTGCATTCCTTGCTGTAGTTTCCGTCTTTGCCGCCGTCATCATAGATCTTGAGCGAAGTCACATGATCATTAAGCAGGGTTTGAAGGTCAATGGTCGGTGCCGTATCGAGTGTATTTGAAGCCGGCAAATTCACATAATAGCCGTCGGCAGCGTTACCTAAAAGCGTTCCGGTCTGTACACTCCCCACCGGGGGCTCAACACCTTTATCCGGCTCCGTGTTCCCGCTTACTGCTTCCGGTTCTGCCGCCTCTGCCGGATCTTCTGTTTGTGCCGGTTCTTCTGTTTCTGTCGGTTCTGCGTCCACTGCCGGCTCTTCTGCTTGTACCGGTTCTTCTGCTTTAGTCACCCCGGAGGCAACTTCCGTTTCTTCTGTCTCAGCTTCTGAAACGGGCTCTGCCGCAAACGCCGCCACAGGGACCTGACTTATAATCATAATCATAGCTAATCCCAGTACAGCGATCCTTTTTTCGATATACTTAGTTTTCTTCATGGGCTTTCCCTCCTAATTAAACTAAGTCAACAAGAACCGTCCCTTTGACTTACCCGGCTGTTGCGTATTCCTTCAAAAGCACACTCTTTAATAATTCCAGTTCCTTTTCGGCATCAGTATTCTCGGTGTATGCCAGACCCACGGCGTAGCGTGTGACTGCGGCAAGCATCAGATGCGCCGTGGATGAAAAAATCTCTGTCATGGGGATGTCCGAACGGAGAGTTCCGTCCTCTATTCCCTTTTTGTAGACTGTCTCAAAGCGTTTTTCAAGTTCTCCGACCGCTTCTTTATAGGGTTTCATGTCCTCTGCCGGGATATCCTCGCTTTGCAGATACACATTGAAAAACTGGTTGAAGCGGAGCATATCGGCATGATTTCTGTACATATCAAGAAATAAATCCAGATAGTCCTCAAAAGCCTCTGCTCCGGTCATATTCTTAAATCTTTTGCCTTCATGCTTTTCTTTGATTATCGTATTCAGGTACTTATCCCAAAGCCAGGTGCTGATGCCAAGAACAAGCGCAGGCTTGGTGCTGTAGTACCTGTAAAGGGAGGCAATGCCGATCCCCGCAGCCTCTGCCACTTCCGCCATCTTAACCTTTTCAATGGTCCTTTCCGAAAAGATCCTGAATCCGTTTTCAAGGATCCTTCTGTTCTTGTCCGCCATCTCGATGGCATCTTTTTCAAGATTCCGGCCCATCCGAAAATCCTCCTATTTCATAATGATATGCCACTTATCATGATATACAGTATATTATAATCAGTACTGTCTGTAAAGAAAGTCTGATGCTCCTTGCAAAAAAGCTTTCAAGTAGTAGAATATAACCCATGAAAGCACTTAAGAAGCACCTTCCGCTGCTGATGGCATTCGGAGGATCATTAATATATATCTCACTGATCTTTAACAACAACCTCTGGATGGATGAAGCCTTCAGTGCCGTTCTGGTCAGGGGCAGCTTTTCGGAGATGCTGGACCGGTCCCTGTCAGACACCCTTCCTCCACTCTACAACATCCTTGCCTGGGGAATGACACAGGTCTTCGGCTATAATACCCTTGTCTTAAAGCTGACCTCCGTCCTGCCCATGATCGCCCTTCTTTTCTTTGCATTTTCAAAGCTCCCTAAGCTCTACGGGGCAAAAACAGCCTGTTTTTTCATACTCTGTACATCCGCAATGCCCCATTTTCTCCACTACGGCGTTGAGATAAGGATGTACAGTCTCTGTCTTGCCTTTACATCCATGGCAGGGATCTGTGCCCTGGATTTTTATAAGAAGCAGGAGCTTAAGTCCGGCATTTTCCTTGCCCTTTTTTCCGCTCTTTCTGCCTACAGCCACCATTACGGGATCCTGGCTCTGGCCTTTGTATGGATATATCTTTTCATATACTTCTTCCTTAAAAAGAGACCCGACCTTAAAAAATGGGGTATATCGGCATTGCTGACCGCCCTCCTCTGCCTTCCCTATGTGATGATCACGATCCTGCAGATAAAAAACTCCACCTCCTATTTTTCAACCGGCACAGATCCTGCAGGCGGCTTCTTTGCGGCACTCCGCTACCCCTTTGTGACTGAATTCACGCCCCTTTCGGCACTTCTTCTCCTTTCCGTCATACTGTTATGTATCTTCGGAAACAGGCTGAAGGAGGGCTATGCCCTGATGTCGGTCTATGTGCTCGTCCTGCTGCTTTCCTACGGACTGATGATGATAACTGGAAAGGTCTTCTTTTCCGGAAGATATCTTCTCCCGGCCTTTGGCCTCTTCTGGCTTGGCTTTTCAATCCTGATCCCCAAAACAAAGAAAGCCTTCTGTCTGATATATGCCCTTCTGATCCTTGCCGTGGGATCTGTCTGCTATGCAAGGCAGTTTAAGGAGGAGTACAAGCCGGGTATATCCCAAATGCTTGCCTTTTTTGATGAAAACCTAAGTCCGGACGACGGCTACATCATCTTTGAGGATAATTATGAGATCGAATGGTGCATGCGCTATTATGAACCGGATCTGAAAAAGTACCCTCCCGAAAATATAGAAAGTATCAGGGGCAGGATCTGGTATTTTTGTGTTCCCGGGTATGAGAATATGCTTGACGAAAGCATAAGGGATGATTATAATATTGTATACAAAGATTCTATGTCTTTCGACAGATACAGTTTTGATCTGTATGAACTGGTGGTTCGCTGAAACAGGAGGATGTGCTTATGGACGGAATTTCTCCCATTTCCTCTTCGCTCATGTCATCCGTTGGCGGCATAAAGGCTCCTTCAAAGATCGGTGTTGCGATGCTTTCAAAGGAACTTGATATGCAAAAGGACGCGGGTGCGAAGATGGTAAAAATGATGGAACAGTCGGTCAATCCCATGCTTGGATCGAATATCGACGTTTCTGCATGATCTGACAGGGACTGCCACACAATGTGGCAGTCTTTTTTTATCATTACTCTGATAAGCTGTTTAAGAAACGGCTTGTTTTCGGACTTTTTGTCCGGTCATTGACGCAGTTTTTCTGCGCTCTGCAGGTGCATTATGCATCAAAAACCCTCAGTGATCGTTATTATTGCTGTTCAGCTCCAATCCACCACTTAAATTTACACTGCCGGAACCGTACATTGACAGTTGAATAAGACTCTGCAAAGTAGTAGAATCACCCTAAGTATAAGCACGAAGGGGGTGTAGAAATGGAGAACGAAATGAATCAGGGAGAGATCATAAAAATGCAGACCGAGAAGGTAGAGCGCCTGATCTTTCTGGAAGATCTTAAGTCCATAAAAAATCCAACCCCGGAAGATCTGGCTTTGATAGAAAAATATGAGAAATTAGTCGGAATAAATTCGGAAGAAAAATGAAAGAGCTGTAGTTGATCGCAGGATTTGCAGAGTCTTATTGAACTGTCAATAAGACTCTTTTTTTTGTTTAAGGTCACCCGGATCGTAACACTTGCTTAACGGAGGTAAAAAATGAAAAAGATCATAACAGCCTTTAAGGACGGAGCAGAAATCAGGGAGATAGCCGATGCACTTGCCCTGCTTTCGGTTGAATCAGCCTGCTGCAGCCTTGATAATGTTAAAGAATGTGCAAAGGATGTGCAAACAGATACGGTTTTTTCTCCCTGTTTTGATAAAACCACGGCAGAGTTCTGCCATGAAAAGGGGATCACCTATATCTCCTGGGTCATAAACAGCCCCGCACCCGAGCTCTTTGTTCCCCAGATCCTCTTTCCCACAAACAGGATATTTACGGCAGACAGAAACCTATACAGGATACTGTCCTCCTCCGGCATCAAAAATATATTCCATGAAACAGCCGGTTTTACCGACAATAAGGATATAAAGGCCATAAAAAAAATGTTCCCCTGCCGCCAAAACATTTCCGACGCCCGGGAAAGGATCCTTTTCTCTCTGGAAGAGGACGAAAAAAAGTATCTTCTGGGCCTGGAAAAAGCCCAGGAACTCGTTCACTGCGACGATCTGTTTTTCCGGGCTCTCTCCGGAAGTCTGACAGACAAGATCTATGCTTCACTCAGGCTTTCTTCCTGTCCGGATCCGGTGTCAAAAAGATATTATGTCTGCGACTGTCTTTTAAGACAGGAGGTAAAAAGCAGGGAAAAAAGGAAGCTGGGAACCTGTGGGAAAGGTCATAAGACTGTCTGTTTCGATGATACGGGCATTGAAAGCCTGTCAGCCATGCTGAGCGGCAAGACCCTCTTTTCCGACGGGTGCGGGATCTCGGATCTGGATCTTGAAAAGGGGACGGACTATATTCCGTATTGTGACGTGGCTGACCTTGCACTTAAGCTTAACGAAGATTCTGACGCAGCCTGCGCATCAAAAAAAATATGGAATTATTCCCTGAAAAATGCCCTTGGAAGGATGATTTTTTCCTGAAGTATGTGTATAATGATTACTGTTCAGTTCCGAGCTGCAAGCGACATCAGCGTGCTGACGGAGTCGGGTAGCTGCGGACAAAATGGCAGTTCACAGACCACGGGTTTTGAACTGCTGTAAAAAAAAATATACGGAGACCCCAATGTACACCTTCAAGGACAGAGTCCGATACAGCGAAACAGACAGGGACAAGAATCTCACGCTGATCGGGGTACTTAACTATTTTCAGGACTGTTCGACCTTTCAGTCCGAAGATCTGGGGGTAGGTCTGGACTATCTACGATCCATGGGCTGCTTCTGGGTTTTGAATTACTGGCAGATCGATGTTTATGAGCTTCCAAAACTCTGTGATGAGATAACCATAGGAACTCTCCCCTATTCATGCGGAGGTTTTCTGGGACACAGGAACTTTTTCATGGAAGACGCTAAGGGAAAACGACTGGCTGAGGCCTATACCCTCTGGACTTATCTTAACATTGAAACTTCAAAGCCTTCACATGTTCCGGATGAAGTCAGAAACGCCTACGGCAACGACGAAAAGCTGGACATGGAATATGAGCCCCGGAAGATCAGTTTTCCAAAGGACTCGAAAACAGACACTCTTGAGCCCTTCAGGGTTGAGTCCTGGCATCTTGATGCAAATGAACATGTCAACAACGGACAGTATGTTCAGATGGCCTTTGAAAGGCTCAGACCTTCCTTCAGGATCGACCGTTTAAGGGCAGAATACAGGATGCAGGCAAAGCTTGGGGATATGATATATCCCGTCAGCCACATCAGTAATGGATATTCAGCTTTAAGTCTTAATGACAGCGAGGGCAATGCATACTCAGTGGTGGAATTTAAATGCTTGAGATAGGAAAATACAAAAAACTCATAATCGTAAAGAAGACCGATTTCGGTGTATATCTCTCAGAAGGAAAAAGTGACAGTGAAAAAGTCCTGCTTCCCAGGAAGCAGGTTCCCGAAGGATCAGAGCTGGGCGATGAGATCGAGGTCTTTCTGTTCAGGGATTCAAAGGACAGACTGATCTCAAGTACAAGAAAGCCCCTCATCACCGTCGGTCAGGTAGCCTTTCTGGAATGCAGGGAGGTAACAAAGATCGGAGCCTTCCTTGACATGGGTCTTGAAAGGGACCTGCTCCTGCCCTATCACGAGATGGTCTACAGGGTTAAGGCCGGTGACAGATGCCTTGTCACCATGTATGTGGATAAAAGCGGAAGGCTTGCCGCCACCGGAAGAGTCTATAATTTTCTCAGGACAGACAGTCCCTATAAGACCGGCGATGAAGTAAACTGCACGATCTATGAGATCCACGAAACCCTGGGAGCCTTTGTGGCAGTGGACGGGATCTATTCGGGACTCATCCCCGCAAAGGAATGGACCGGGGAGCATGAGTGCGGACAGACCATAAAGGCAAGGGTCACAAAGGTCAGAAGCGACGGAAAGCTTAACCTTGCCATCAGGGATAAGGCATATGTGCAGATAAAGCCCGATTCGGACACCATACTCGATCTGATCAGAAAAAATGGCGGAAAACTGCCCTTTAACGATAAGGCCGACCCCGACCTGATAAAAAAGGAGTGCCACATGAGCAAGAACGCATTTAAGCGGGCTGTGGGTCACCTGTTAAAAAATGATCTGATCACGATAAATGATGATTCCATCGAACTTATAAAGGAGAATTGACTATGAAAAAACACAGTTCCGACCGGGCTCCCGCAGCCATCGGTCCCTATTCTCAGGCAATTTCCACTGGAAAGCTGATCTACACCTCGGGAGTGATCCCCATTGTTCCCGAAACCGGAGCACTTGCCGGTGCCACCATAGAGGCCCAGACCGAACAGACCCTTAAAAATCTCTCAAACCTTCTGGAGGACAACGGAAGCTCCTTAAAAAAGGTGATCAAGACAACAGTATTCATAAAGGATATGAGGGATTTTAAGAGAGTCAATGATGTCTATGCCACCTTTTTCGAAGATCCCTACCCGGCAAGAAGCTGCGTGGAGGTTGCAAGACTCCCCAAGGATGTAAAGATCGAGATCGAGGCTATTGCCGAAAGGACAGAAAGCAGGACCACGACGGCAAGGAATACAAAATCCGCAAAGGCTGCGGCCGCAGCTTCCGATGGACTGACCGAAGGGGCGGCAGTTTCTGCGGAAGAAACAAAAAAAGCCGTGAAGAAGACCACCTCAAAAAAGACGACTGCCAAAAAGACCTCATCAAAGAAAACAGAGTAAGCAGTAACAAAAAATATCTTTTCGGAAACCGAAGGGCTCTGAACAGTAACTTTTGATAAACAGTATGGTTATGTGGTATAATGTGTAAGGTTTTGGCGGATGTCTGTTTTCAGACGGGGTTTTTCCCCGGGATCCGCAAATATGATTAAAGAAGGAGGAATATTATGAAAGTAACAAACATTCGTGATATCGATCAGTTTTTCAAGGTGATCGACAAGTGCAAGGGAAAGGTTGAACTGGTTACAGGTGAGGGCGACAGACTTAACTTAAAGTCAAAGCTTTCCCAGTATGTTTCCATGGCAAACATCTTTTCCGACGGAACCATCAAGGAGCTTGAGCTGGTGGCTTATGAGCCCGAAGACATCGACACCCTTGTAAACTACATGATGAACCAGTAAAAAGGTTCGAAGGTCGTTCCGGGTCTCCTGATCCGGTCCATAAGATCAAATGTAAACCCTCCGGTTGCTGCCGGAGGGTTCTGGTTTTTGTCACAAGCTTTTTACGATGCTTTCCCAGCGCTTTGCAAATGCTCCAATATTGCTTTCATCAAGTTCCGTAAAAAGCATATCCAGATTGTTCTTCATCACCGGATAGGTGTTGAGATAGGGGTTATTCCTGATCTTAGGAAAATATGTCCTCATAGTCTGGGACATGCTGTTTAAGACACTGATATCCACGCTTCTCCCTGTCGAGATAAGGTTTGCTATGGACTGATAGTAATAGCAGTCGCAGATCCTGGCCTCGATCTCATCATGAAATCTTTCAAGCAGCCCTCTTTCTTCAAGCTCGCATAAAAGCTCGTACTGCACCTTTACATTGTCATATTGGTGGGCAGTATCAAAAAAGAGTTTCCTGCAGGTGCCTTCGGGATTCTGATAGTAGTTATAAAGATATTCATTAAGAATGGAAAATTTCTTAACATAAAAATAGAGGGTAAAGGTCAGCAGGGGTTCCTCCATCAGGACTCCCTCAGCAAACCTGAGGCCATTGTCCGTGATGACGGTTCTTTTATAGAGCTTTGTCCAGCAGCCTAAGATCACCGCATCACTCATGATGACCATTTTTCTGGTCCGGTCGTCATCAATCTTAACGAATATGTCCTTTTTGCCGCTCTTGGTGTCCATGTTCACATATCCGATCTCATGTGTGTCCGTACTCAGAAACTGCACAACATCGGAGTCGTCCTCCCTGGCCTTTTTAAGGAGCTTTTCAATAGCCCTGGGATGAAGGGTGTCATCTGCATCCAGAAAAAGGATATATTCCCCCGTTGCATACTGCAGGGCAATGTTCCTGGCAGCCCCCTGTCTGACATTTTCTTCAAGGGCTATCAGCATCACGGATTCGGGATATGCCTTCTCTATCTCCTTAAGCTTTTCAAGGGTACCGTCAGTGGAATGATCGTCAACCAGGATCACCTCCAGGGCATCCATCGTAACAGACTGCTCAGACAGCCGTCTGATGTACATATCCAGACACCCTTCCACATTAAAGCAGGGTGTGATGACCGAAACCTTCTTCATATCCACCTCAGATCTTTTTTAATCGATTTTTTCCACGTGCCTACCAATATCAGTCAATCCGAGTCAGTTCTCCCTGTCATTCCGAGCGAACTCTTCCTCTCATTCCAAGCCCATTCCCCCTGTCATCCTGGATCCACTCTCCCTGTCATTCCGACCCACTCCTCCTGTCATTCCGCGATAACTCCCCCTCTCCTTCCGACCTACTCTCCTTGTCATTCCGAGCGAACGCGAGGAATCTTTCTCCCAAAGTCTCAGTAAATCAGCTTATATATATCTATGATTTCTTCATTTTCCACATACCAGTCATAAAGCTTCTTAACAGCATCCTTTACGGGGGTATAGTCAAAGCTCCCTCCAAGTTCCTCAAGAAGTCTTTCATTCGAAGCCGTGTATTCCTTTGCAAGACCGTCCCGGCAGACATAAAGCCCCGTATCCCTTCCCGACACCTGCCGGACCGTCTCTGCAAGACTGATCAGGTCTATGGGTTCACCTGTACACATATTATAGGAATGATATTTAAGTTCCTTTTCCATAAAAACATCCAGGATCCTCAAAAAATCATCTATCCACAGATAATCAAAAAATACGTTCTGCCTTATGGAAAGGGGCAGACCCTTAATTGTCTTGCAGCAGATGTTGGAAATGAATTTTGTGGGATAATACTCGTACTTTCCGTAGATCCCCCAAAGCCTAAGATTATAGATGTTGTCCGATCTTTCGATGATCTCGTTAACGGTGTATTTCATAAGCCCGTACTGGCTTACGGGAATGGTCTTTCCAACCTCTTCCTCTTTTGCAAGATGGATGTCATATCTCTTGTCAAACTCCGCACCGGAGCCGGTGTAGAACATCCTTTCGTAAAGATCGGAATGCTTTGCAAAATTGTGGAATATCCTTAAGTTGTATTCCAGGATCCTGCTCCCGTCCCGATCATTTTCCGGACTGTCCGCATATACCGCAAAATTCAGCACCAGATCAAAATGCTTTTCCTTAAGCAGGCCGGCCACAGCTTCCTCATCCACACAGTCAAGCTCCCTGCTGGTAGGAGCGGTTATCTCGATATCCTCTCCCTTTGAAATCCTTTCTTCAAGATGTTCCTTAACATTTCTGCCGACAAAGCCGCTGCCGCCGGTAATCAGGATCTTCATATCTTCTCCTTCCGCTGTATAAGCCTCACTCGACCGTGACCGATTTGGCCAGGTTCCTGGGCTTGTCCACGTCACATCCCTTGCCCACTGCCACATAATAGGCAAAAAGCTGCAGGGGTATTATTGCCAGGGAATTGGTGAAATACCTGTTGGTAACCGGTATGTAGATGACATAGTCCGCAGTCTCCTCAATGTCTGAGTGGCCGGTGTTGGTCAAAGCCAGAACAAAGGCTCCCCTTGCCTTGACCTCCTTGATGTTGCTGACGGTCTTTTTATAGAGATCCTCCTGGGTGAGGGCTGCCATGACCAGGGTTCCCTCCTCGATCAGAGAAATGGGACCGTGCTTTAACTCTCCTCCCGAATAGCCCTCGGAATGGACATAGGAGATCTCCTTAAGCTTTAAGGCCCCCTCCAGGGACAGGGAAAAATCCAGCCCCCTTCCGATAAAAAGAATGCTCTTTGCACCCACATAGCGGTTTGCAAACCTCTGGATCCTCTCCTTGTTTGAAAGAAGCAGCTCGATCTGTTCGGGCAGCTTCCTTAAGTCCGTAAGGATCGATAGAAATTCCTCTTCCGTGATGGTCTTTCTGTCCTGTGCAAATTTCATGGCAATAAGATATATGGCAATGAGCTGGGCTGAATAGGCCTTGGTTGATGCAACCGCGATCTCGGGACCTGCCCAGGTGTACATCACGCTGTCAGCCTCCCTTGCAATGGAGGACCCCACCACGTTTACTATGGCCATGACCCGGGCTCCCCTGGCTTTCGAATCCCTTAAGGCCTGCAGGGTATCCGCCGTTTCGCCGGACTGGGAGATCAGAATGACAAGGTCTCCCTCCTCAATGATGGGATCCCTGTATCTGAATTCCGAAGCGGTGTCCACCTCAACCGGAAGTCTGGCCATCTTTTCGATTATGTATTTTGCCGCGATCCCCACATGGTAGGCAGTCCCGCAGGCAACGATGTGGATCTTCTTAAGATCCCTGATCTCCTCGGAAGAAAGCTTAAGCTCGTCGATCACGATCTCATCGCCCTTTAAGTGCTTTTCAAAGGTCTCACGGACAGCCTTTGGCTGCTCCTGCATCTCCTTCATCATGAAGTGCTCATAACCACCCTTTGCCACGGCCTCGGCATCCCATTCGATATGCTGGGATTCCTTCGTGATTTCCTCCTCATCAACGGTATAGAACCTGATGCTGTCCTTTTTAAGCTCTGCCACCTCCTGATTATCGATAAAAAATATATCTCTTGTATATTTAAGTATGGCGGGAACATCGGAGGCTATAAAGCTCCCCTCCTCGTTTTGTCCCACGACCAGGGGACTGTCCTTTCTGACAGCGTAAATGGTGTCGGGATGGTCGGCAAAAAGGATCCCCAGGGCATAGGAACCCTCAACCCTGTGCATGACCTTTGTTATGGTTTCCAGCGGGTTTCCCTTGTAATAATAATCGATAAGCTGCACCAGAACCTCGGTATCGGTTTCCGAGGTGAAGCTGTAGCCCTTTTTCAGAAGCTTATCCTTTATCTGTGTATAGTTTTCGATAATGCCGTTATGAACGATGGCAATGGTCTCCTCCGAATTGAAATGAGGATGGGCGTTCACATCATTGGGAACACCGTGGGTAGCCCATCGGGTATGCCCGATGCCTATGCTTCCCGGCATGGTCTGACCGTCGTGTGTGAGCTCTGCCAGAGCCTTAAGACGGCCCGCCGTTTTAACAATGTTTATCTTGTTTCCGTCATATACAGCCATTCCTGCGGAGTCATAGCCCCTGTATTCAAGCTTTGAAAGTCCGTCCAGCACCAAAGGAGCTGCCGGATGATTTCCAACATAACCTACAATCCCACACATAATTCCTTTACCTCTTATACTTCAATGTACTGTAACTCAGCACCGTGATCCGGTGCCTGTGTCATAAAAAATTGTTATCCCTTTTTTACTGTCCCGAACTTACCCTTTTGTCATCCTCAGACAACTGTGAGGGGGCACTATGATCTGCGTGCCTAAACTCTCTCCTTCAGAAAATAGTCCGGATCCGTTGTAAGCTTAAGCACTCTCTTCAGCGGCAGTTTCTTATAGTTTATCCCCTGCCTGTAGCCCAGATACCTGGCGCCGCATTTAAGAATGAATTCCGGGATCAGATATGCCTTGCCATTTTTAATAAGATACCCGATGCTTCTCTTAATAAGCCTGATCCCTTCGCTTTCGGAGGATATTCCTTCAAAGACCTCCGGATGCTGGGCCTGGGAGACCCCGAGATCAAAATTCCTGTGATACTGCTGGGATATGGTGTAGTCATGGGAATGAAAGACCCTTGCCTTAGATGCGTAATATATCTTATATCCCTCTTTCACTGCCTTTGAAGCATAGATCATGTCCTCATTAAAAAGAGTGTCATCCGTAAAGCCTCCCAGGGCATCAAAGATCTCTCTCTTATAGCAGGCGCAGACATTTGAACAGAAAAAAGTCTTGATCCCCAGCCTCCTGATATCCGCACTGCTCTTTTCTGCATCACCATCGGGATAATTGAAGGCTCTGTTGCACCTCTCGATGGCACCGCATCCCTGTCTGGGAAGCTGTCGGGCATAGGAGACCGCAACCTTGGGATCACTGAAGGGCTTAAGAAGCTCTCCCACAAGATCCCTGTCTGAGGGTAAGGCATCCATGGTCATAAAAAGCAGAAAATCCGCCTTCGAAAAGCCTGCCGCATCATTTCTGGTCTTTCCGTGGTTAAAGTCTGCCTTGGTGATGTGATGGACTTCGACATTTCCATATGAAGAAAGAATATCTTTTTTTTCTTCAAGATATTCTTTCCCGGTGTTCATTATGATTATCTTATTTAAGGCACACTTCTGCCTTCCAAGCCTTTCTATGACCTCGAAAAAATCCGGTCCCGGTCTGTAGCTCAGAATTACCGCATCAACACTATACTCCATAGCTGTTTCTGTCATTCTGGATCTTGCTGCTGATGTCCTGAACCGCAGAGGTGGGCACATACCCTGCCTCATCAAAGAGGAACTGATGAAGCTGTGTCACGTTGGACTTAAGGTCGTCCGCAACCACCGAGCTTCCGGCCTTGCCCATATTTCCCGTAACCTTGTCAAAGGGAAAACCACTGGTGTCCACCACATTGAGGGTAGCTGCCCTGGCTGCGTATTCGGCAAATTCCGCTGCCGTTAAGGAGGTCTTCACCTTTGGCAGCACGTCATCGATTATCTTATTCAAAGTTGCCGGATCTGCAGCCTTGGCCTTAAGGGCAATCTGCTGCAGCACCGCTCTCTGTCTTTCCGTCCGCCTGAAGTCATCTCCTCTGGTATACCGGATCCTGCAATAGGCAGTCGCCTGAAGTCCGTTGAGGTTCTGAAGACCGGCTGTGGTGACGGGGATCACGGTCTCACCCGTGGGTTTTCCGCCGCCCAGTCCCTGAACTATACTTGTCTGGTAGTCATTGAGGAACCCGATCTCCACATCCTGAACATCGATCTGAACCCCTCCCAGGTCATTTATGACATCCTCAAGCCCCTGGAAGTTCACGGTGATGTAGTCGCTTATCGTCATATCCAGATTCATGTTGAGCATCTTGATGGCCTGTTCGGGACCCCCGTAGGCATAAGCTGAATTGGCTTTGTTATAGGTATCGTTTCCCAGATTCAAATAGGTGTCCCTGTATACCGAACAGAGCTTGATGTTTCCGTTTTCCTGGTTCAGGGAGGCGATTATGATGGAGTCCGTTCTGGTCTCCCCCGCATCCACCCCGAAGAGGGCTATGTTCTTATATCCCGTGAGCTTCTGATATTCCTGGGAGCCTGCCTGGCTTTCTTCCATAGCCTGGATCAGCTCTTCGTTATAGTAGATCTCACTCTCCTCAAGAGTTTCTTTTTCAACCTTGTCCCATTTCAGGGCTACAAAAAGGGCGACTATCAGACCGATGAAAACAAGTATCTCCACCGTAAAAAGAATCGTTCTCTGCCGTTTTCTTCTTCCGCCTCTGCTCCTTCTTCCGGATGACATTTAGCAATCTCCTCTGTAAACCACAGATCATTGACCTTCACCAAAAAATCAATGATCGTATCAGACCAGGCCTTAGCGTGCTTCGCTTTAGCACGGAGTTCCTGTGCGAAATCCCGCTTTCCCGCTAAGGAAGTCATGTTTTATATCTGACAAACGGGCATAAACACTAAGACACTATAACTTGTTGTGCCCTGTTTGTCAAATACACAAGATATGGTCTTAGCCAAATCCTATTCTTCGATATGCCCTCTGGCGCGGATGACATCGATCACGCTGTCCACATACTTTTCGCAGATCTCGTTGCTTCCCGCTTCCACCATGACACGGATGACCGGCTCTGTTCCGCTTTCACGGACAAGGATCCTTCCCTCATCTCCCAGAGCCTTTGAAACCTCTTCCACCGCCTTTTTGACTTCCGGATCGTTCTGGGCATCCGGCTTGCTCTTAACCCTGACATTCTTAAGAACCTGGGGATAGAAGACAACGGGAGCTGCCAGCTCGCTCATGGGCTTATCCTTTGCAAGCATGACCTCCATAAGCTTAAGTGAGGTCAGTATGCCGTCTCCTGTGGTCTCATACTTTGAGAAAATGATATGTCCGCTCTGCTCCCCGCCGATCCTGTTTCCGGTCTGGACCATGTTTTCATAGACATATTTGTCGCCTACCGCTGTCTTGTCATATTCGATCCCCACCTTGTCAAGAGCCTTGTAGAGGCCGAAGTTGCTCATAACGGTGGTGACCACCTTGTTGTTAAGGAGCTTTCCCCTGTCCTTCATGTAAAGACCGTAGATATAGAGGATGTGATCTCCTGTGATCACATTTCCCTTTTCATCCACAGCCAGACACCTGTCGGCATCACCGTCGTAAGCAAAGCCTATATCCAGGTTCTTTTCAACCACGAATTTCTGAAGATGCTCGATATGGGTCGATCCGCAGTCTGTGTTGATGTTATAGCCGTCGGGGCTGTCGTTCATCACATAGGTCTTTGCTCCCAGGGCATCAAAAACCCCCTTTGCTATCTGCCAGGCCGCCCCGTTTGCAACATCAAGTCCCACCTTGACATGATTAAAGCTGTATTTTGACATGGAGATGAGATATCCGATATAGCGGTTTCGTCCCGCCACATAGTCGACGGTGCGTCCGATGTTCTCTCTTTCGGCAACCGGAATCTCGGATTTTCCGTCTATGTAATCCTCGATCTTCAAGATGGTCTCCTCATCCATCTTTTCCCCGTTTCCGTTTAAGAGCTTGATGCCGTTGTCATAATAGGGGTTGTGGGATGCTGAGATCATGATCCCGCAGTCAAAATCATCAACCCTTGTTATGTAGGACACCGAAGGAGTCGTGGTAACATGCATGATGTAGGCATCCGCTCCCGAGGCCATAAGACCCGTGCAGAGTGCATATTCAAACATATAGCTTGAACGCCTGGTATCCTTTCCGATCACTATCTTTGCCTTCTGTCCCAGCCTTTCGCCATAGTACCAGCCAAGGTATCTTCCGATTTTTATGGCATGCTCAAAGGTCAGGTTTTTATTGGCTTCACCTCTGAAGCCGTCAGTTCCGAAATATTTACCCATTTTCGTTTTTCCTCACAATCTCACCGTTATTTTTAAATATGGAGCCCTCAGGCACCACTCCTCTCACACAGCTTGTGGGATAGACATTGGAATGTCTCCCGATCACGGTTCCGGGATTGCAGACCGCATTGCAGCCCACCTCAACATAGTCTCCCAGCATGGCTCCGAATTTCTTTATCCCGGTCTCCATCTCCTCTGTTCCGTTGTGAACCACCACCAGCTTTTTGTCCGACTTGACATTTGAGGTGATGGAGCCTGCTCCCATGTGGGAATAATATCCGAGGATGGAATCCCCCACATAGTTGTAGTGAGGGGTCTGAACATGATCAAAAAGTATCACATTCTTAAGTTCCACCGAATTTCCCACCACGCAGTCACCACCAACCAGAGCCGAGCCGCGGATGAAGGCACAGTGGCGGACCTCGGTGCCCGGACCTATGATGCATGGAGCTCCCAGGTATGCAGAGTCAAAAACCTTTGCACTCTTATGAACCCACACATTTTCGGAACGCTCCTCATATTCATCACCCAGTGTGGAACCCAGGGCAAGGATCATATCCTTTATGCCCTTTAAGGCCTCCCAGGGATAGGTGAACTGCGAAAGATAATCCTTAGCCAGTGTATGGTCAAGGTCATAAAGATCTTTTATGGTGTACATTTCATAACCTCTCTTTCTTTTCGATATCCAGGAAGTATTTGTAGGTATCGACGGTGAGTTCGCCGCAGGCATCCTCATCACAGGCTATGATGGCATTGTTGTGAAGCTGAAGGGCAGAGCAGGTCCATTTCTGGCTGACTCCTCCCTCAACCGTGGCAGCAAGGGCACGTGCCTTGTTGTGTCCGGAGATCAGCACCAGAACCTCCTTTGAATCCGTCACGGTTCCTATGCCCACTGAAAGAGCCTTTGCGGGAACCTTTTCGGGATCGTTGCCGAAAAATCTGCTGTTAACGATCCTGGTGTCCGTTGTCAGATCCCGGACCCCGGTCCTTGAACTGAGGCTGGTGAAGGGCTCGTTAAAGGCCAGATGTCCGTCAACCCCGATGCCTCCCATGAAAAGATCGATACCGCCGTAGGAAGCTATCTTTTCCTCATATCTTGCGCATTCCCCCTCGGGATCATCCGTCATACCGTTTAAGATGTTGATGTTTTCCGCCTTCATGTCCGTCAGATGGTTGAAAAGGTTGTCATGCATGAAATACCAGTAGCTCTGGTCGTGGTCCCTTTCAAGTCCCAGATATTCGTCCATATTGAAGGTCACCACATTCGCAAAGGAAAGGTCCCCTTCCTTGTTCATCTTCACAAGCTCGCGGTAAACCCCGATGGGTGAAGAGCCCGTGGGAAGTCCCAGAACAAAAGGACGGTTCTCTTTATGTCCCTTTATCTTGGCTGCGATGTATTCCGCAGCCCATCTGCACATCTTATCATAATTATCCTGAATAACTACTCTCATAATCCTGCTCCTTATTAATCCATGATGACAGCAAAAAACTCCTTTTTTGTGTCATCTTCTTTAAGAAACGACAATGTCTGCTTCAGAGGGGGTTGAAAGCGGCTTTGTTACAGTCTTGATTCTGCTTTTTGCCCGCTTTCTATCGACATCCCAGGTGCCGCAGCAGCATCCGCCGAGTCTTTCGATAACTGCTGTCCTCGTCAACCGTTCCCGGTCCTGGCGCTAAAACATCTCCCCTTTCCTCCATATGTGGAAATGAGTTTTACAAGAATACAATATATAGTATTTTTTTATATAATTCAATATGCGTTTTTGTTGATGAAACCTAAAAAGACGGTCATGAGCATGATCTTTATGTCAAAGGTCATGGTCCAGTTTTCGATATAGAAGATATCATATTCGATGCGGCGTCGGATAGAAGTGTCACCCCGGAGCCCGTTGACCTGAGCCCAGCCGGTGAGTCCCGGACGAACCTGATGCTTAACCATATATCTGGGAATGGTTTCCTTGAATTTTTCCACAAACTGAGGTCTTTCGGGTCTGGGTCCCACAATGCTCATGTCTCCCTTAAGGATGTTAAAGAGCTGGGGAAGCTCATCCATGCTGGTTCTCCTTAAGACCTTTCCAACCTTTGTCACCCTGGGGTCGCCCTTAACCGTCCAGGCCTTAGCCTCCTTTTCGGGCTTCTGCATCTCCATGGATCTGAACTTATACATCTTAAAGGGCTTGTTATGAAGACCGACCCTTTCCTGCGAAAAGATCACCGGACCCGGAGACGAAAGCTTCACGGCAACGGCCGAAATCAGCATTATTGGTGAGAAAAGAATGATGAGAAAGATGGAGCCCACTATGTCCACCAGTCTCTTGGCGATCATGTTCATGGTGTTGGTCAGGGGTACATGACGGATGTTGATTATGGGCAGTCCGTCAAGATCCTCCATATAGGGCTTGGAGGGAATGACCCTGTTATAGTCAGGAATGAACTTTGTGTGAACCCCGCTCTTTTCACAAAGGTTCACGATCCTTTCAAGCTTTCCGTATTCATCAAGGCTTAGGGTTATGGCGATCTCATCCAGCTTGTTTTCGGGAAGGATGATATCGAGATTGCCAATCCTTCCAAGGACCTTTACTCCCCTGTACATGGTTCCGGCCTCCACCCTGTCATCCAGGATCCCCCGGATCACATAGCCCCACTGCGGGTTCATCCGGATCCTGTTGATATAGGCCTCGGCAGAGGGAGAATAGCCCACCAGCAGGATATATTTCAGATTATAGCCCTTCCGCCTGATGAGCCTTAACAGGTATCTTACGATATTCCTGACAAGAGTCTCGAAAAAGACGTTCACGAAGAAGAAGATGGCTATCATGGAACGGGAGAAGTCAGGCTGGTTGATGATATAGAGCACAAATATGAAACCGATCAGAAGGATTGTGTTTGCATAAACGATGTTTATGAACTCCCTCTTTCGTCCCGAAACCCTCTTTGAACTGTAAAGAGAAAACTGATTATAGAGCAGGAGGCATGCCGGAACCAGGAAAGGCAGGGCATACATATACACCAGAAAAGGCAGATGATGAACAGACCTGTCCGCAAAGACAGACTCAAATCTGATGTGATAGGCTGCTAAATATGATGCGGCGGTGACCACGGCATCCAGAACCACATGCAGTCTGTTAAAAAGCCTCTGATTATCCTTTATCATACGAAATCCAGGATCCTCTTAAAAATGTTCAGCCACAGCTCTAACTGTATCCGAACGTAGTTTGTAAAATGCTCCTTTGCGTAGGGGTACTTTTTCCCCTCCCGGCACAAAAGATATCCTCTCTTCAGCCCCGAAAGATAGGCCCTTGAGTGCCCCATGACAGTGAAGAACAAAGCCTTGACCAGAAAACCGCAGAGCAGAAAGGGCAGATTCAGTATGATCTGCAGTGTGGGCATGTTTTTCATGATCACATACATGTTGTTTCTGGCCGAAAGCCTGATCTTGAAATCGTTATACCTGCTTCCCGAGACCGCCGATCCCAGGTGATATACCAGGGCATCGGGGGCATAAACATTGCGGTAGCCCATGATCCTTGCCCTGTATCCGATATCCACGTCCTCCAGATAGGCAAAATGAAACTCGTCAAACCAGCCCGTCTCATCCAGCTTTTTCCTGTCATAGATGGCAGCTCCTCCGCAGGAAGCAAACACATCGCAGGGCTTTTTGTATCTTTCCCGGCTCTTTCCCTTTCCTCTTGCAAAAGCCCAGCCCAGGGCACAGTAAAGATCCCCGGCACCGTCTATCCTGTCCGGAGCCTTCATCTGCAGCATCTTGGCGGAAGCGCTGAAGATCCTCCCGTCCTTCGAAACAGCCCTGTACATGGCTCCCACAAAGCTCCTGTCCGCCCTGGTGTCGGCATTCAGAAGGAGGACATAATCAGAGGAGGCACAGATCTTAAGTCCCTCGTTCACTGCCCTTGAAAAGCCGAAATTCTGAGGAAGTCTCTTTAAGGCGACCTCCTTAAACTCTTTTTCGACGATGTCCGCACTGCCGTCCCCGGAGGCATTGTCCACGACCAGGACATCAAAATCCTTAAAATCCTGGTTTTCAAGACTTTCAAGGCAGTCCCTGATATAGTCCCTGCCGTTGTAGTTTGGTATGATCACACTGACTAAGCTCATTTAACTTCTCACAAAAACCACCGAAGGATCGATCACCACCCGATACCCCCGTTTTCTGATCCTTTCACAAATGCTGTAGGAATCGCCGTACATACAGTCGGAAAGCTCCCTTCTCACCACACAGGCATGCTTTGAAACAGCCTCCGTGTCCATGGGAAGACAGGCAAGATTGAACTCTCCCGGCATCCTGTAGTCCTCTCCGTAAAAAAGGGGTCTGATCCTCCCTTTTTCATCCCTTTCATAACCGCTCTCAATGATCCTTCCAAAAGGGGAGATCACCCTTGCCCCCACGATGCCTATGTCATCAACCGCAAAGTAGGATGAAAGGATCCTTTCGTTTTCCGAAAGGGATATGCCCTTTAAGGGCTTTAAGCCCTCCTTTACCGAAAATCTGTAGCTTTCGGGCAGGATCTCCTTATTGTAGCTGACCCTGAAAAAACCCGAATGAGCCGTATCGCTGACCTCAGCGCAGATCCTCTTCTTTTTCAGAAAATGTCTGACAGCGCTTTTACCGCTCTCATAGGCATAGAGCTTGGCCTGCGGATTTGCGGCCGTAGACCTGTCGTGGGCTCTCCAGTGATACAGGATCTTCCTTATGTGAAAGATCCTTTCCGGATCAGCCATATCACAGCACCTCAGTATGAAGTCGTGATCCTGGGCTCCGTCAAACCTTTCATCAAAGCCCCCGGCCTGTCTTGCAAGTCCTCTTTTGACCGCAAACATATGGCAGATATAGTTATTCGAAAGCAGGAGCTGGGGATTGTAGTCCCTCTTTCTGTAGGGTCTGACATACCTGTCCTCCCCGGTCAGGTACTTGTCTTCATCGGTATATACCGCCTCTGCCCCGTCTAAAAAGGCCCGGGCCATGTATAAAAGGGCATCCTCCCCCATCAGATCGTCCTGATCCAGGAAGGCAACCACCTTCCCCCTTGCAGCCCTCAGTGCGGTATTGGTGTTTTCCGAGATCCCTCCTCCCGGAGTGCTCCTGACATATCTTATCCTGTCATCACACCGGGCAAGCTTTATTATCCTTAAGTCCTCGGCGGGGGAGCCGTCGGATAAGATAAGTTCAAAATTATCCCAGCTCTGGTTTAAGACCGAAGCTGTCATCTCCTCAAGGAATTCAAAATCCGGTTCAAAAACAGGCACCAGGATGCTTATCTTAAGCGCCTTCTCCTCCTTTGGTGAAAAGGAGGGCAGGTCTTCTTTACCGGATCTGTTTTTTTGAAGACCGTACCTGAAGTCCGTGCAGGCATTTTTCATATGCTGGAGCCCGGTAAAAAATGTATCCTCCGCTCCGTTTCTTTTCAGGTAATCAAAACCTCTTTTTGCAATATCCATAAGCCTGTCAGACTTCTTCGGCCCTGTAGGCCCTTACCTTCTTATCCCTGTATTCACCCCGGATGCTGGTGGGACAGTCGATGTACTTAAAAAGCATCTTAAGCACCTTAATGGCCTGGCTTGTAAGCTTCACATTCGAAACCTGGTCTGTCTCCTTCCAGGAAACGGGCCAGAACCTGACCACCTGGTTGTAATAGCCGATGGCAAGCACCATACAGTAGTTGAACATGAGATTGTCCGGGAACCTGAAATAAAACCTGTCCTTCAGCAGATTCACGTCATACATGTTAAGTCCCGAGCCCAGGTCAAAAACCCTCTGTCCAATGGCAAAGGCAAAGAGGAAATCATAGACTATGTTTCCCACGGTCCTGAGCTTTGAATAGCCGATGAGCTTCGAGTTAAGCATGAATCTCGCACCCAGAACGGCGTCATAGCGCCTGTAGATCCTTTTCTTAAGCACCGGGAGGAAGTCTTCGATGTTTCCCTGATCGTCGCCGTGCAGGACGATAACATAGTCGAACCTGTTCTTGATGGCATAGTCAAAGGCCACCTTGTGGGAACCGCCAAGACCGTAGTTTTCTTCATTTCTCAAAAGTTTCAGGGGAAGTGACCAGTGGCCGGTCTTATATTTTTTAACCGCCTCCTCGGTACCGTCGGTGCTCCGGTTGTTTATGACGATCACCTCGTCCACATATTTCATGACCCTTGCATCCAGACTGTCAAGAACCCGTGTTATCTGATTTTCACAGTTATAAGCCGGTATGAAGAGCAAAATCCTGTCTTTTTTTGTATCCGATGCCATTATCCTACCTCCCATTTCCAATAATACGGTTCAGCCTGACAAACTCCACAAGTGCTTTGACCCCGACCTTTATTATCTTTCTTATATTTATCGAATTGACCCCGCCCTGTCTGGGCTTGAAGCTGATTGGAACAGACTTCACGCTGTTTTTGTGCTTTGCATAAATGACCGAGATGAGCACATTCGTCAGGAAATAATCATCCGGCACATATTTCAGTTCCCTTTTCAAAGTAGATGCCCTCATGAGCCTGAAGGGTGTGTTGGCATCCCTGACCCGGACGTGAAAGGTGAGAAATATCACCAGCCTCAGTATCCTCGTCACAACAATCCTTGAAAAACCATCCTGTCTGGAATTCCTGAAGCCTATCACCATGTCGTAGTTTCCCCGGTCTGCCCAGAAGCGGTCAAAATCCTTCGGATCGGTCTGTCCGTCCGAATCCGTCTGGAAGATCAGGTCGGCTCCCTCTTCTATGGCATATTTATAGCCGTGCAGAATGGTAGCACCGTGACCGGAATTCTCCTTATGGATCACGGTAAGACGATCTCTTTTCTCCTCTTCTTCTTTAAGGATCTTCAGGGTATCATCCCTGCTCCCGTCGTCGATCACGACAAGTCTCGATCCCTCTCCGGCTTTTTTTACAATGGGATACCAGTCGCTTATAACGTTCAAAATGGTATCCTGCTCGTTGTAGGCCGGAATGATAATATAAAGCTTATCCATCATTTCCTCCGGGACTGTCGGCCGGGCATCCCCCTTAAGCCGTTTTTACTTATGGTTTACATAACGTATCGTCCTGACCCCCTCCAGGATCATCCATACCGTAAAGAGGTAGTAGGGTATGGCAACTGCAGTCAGGGCATCAGGCGAATCATTAAAGATCCTCGGTATGAAAAAAACAGCGCAGCACACAAGCGAATAAAGTGCTTCCCCGAAAGCCGGCCTTTTATTGTTAAAATACGAAAAGACCAGGATCATAACGAAGAAGTCGTACATCCTGTGATAGGTCATAATGTTAGCCAGAAGGACGGCAAGCGAGATCACCAGGCTGTCATTTTCCCTCCTGACCGGACACAAAAATGCAAAGACCGTAAGCCCTGCCATAAGCACAAGGGTCAGAACAAGGGATATGCCCCCTCCGCCCAGAAGGGCTCCCAGGTCTATGCTGCCGGATGAAGAAAGCTTTGATGCCACCTTCAAAGGCTTTATCAGCATATCGGTAAAGGGCTCCCTTAGAGTCAGAGCCGCCGCTGCCGTAAGCAGGATGTGTGGCACTATGCTTACCGCCAGCTCCTTCCACTTTCGTTTATAAATAAAATAAACGGTCATGGGAACCGTTAGGGTATATTTAAAAAATGCCACCGCCAGGCACAGTCCGGCAGGCAGGAACCAAAAGCCTTTTTTCTCCCCTTCGTTTTTTTCCGATAGAAAGACTGCCAGCAGGAAAAAAGCCACGGAAAAGAGGGTGTGCTGCCCCACTCCCAGCTGGTTCCTCCAGGGTGTCCCGCAGATCATCAGAAGTGCGAATATTGCGAAGTTTCTGATCTCCGTTTCCTTCATGAAGGTAAGGCTTAAAAGGTAAAGGATGAGAAAGGTGAAGATCAGGTTCGAAATAAGCCAGAGGAGCCTTGCCGTTCCCGGTGCAAAAAAACACCAGGGAGACAGAAGGTAAAGCAGGGAAGGAAACTGGTTTGCCTCCATCCTCTGGGGAGCACCTATGCTTTCATAATAGGCATAATAGTCCTCAAGTCCTTCGATCTTCGGGCTTTTCTCACCGCTTAAGCTGTAGTCATAGGGATCATGCCCCGAAAGCAGTGCTTTTGCCGCATCATATTGAAAATCCTGGCTGTAGGTATATGCATTCCTGATTCCTGCATATATCGACAATACAGCAAGGAGTCCCAATATCGAATATAAAATGATATAAAACCCCCTGCTGTTTGAAAATCTGTTTATTGTCTCAGATGCTCTTTTCATGCCAGAGCCTTAATGACATCCTCCTTAAGAGCCTCCAGCTTTTTGTCCGCATCCTCCATGGAATTGCCCTTGATACCCATGTAGAACTTGATCTTGGGCTCTGTTCCCGAAGGTCTTGCGCAGCACCAGGAATCGTTCGAAAGGTCAAAATAGAGCACATTGGAAACCGGAAGTCCCGTAACCTCAGGCCCCTTTAAGTAGTCCCTGAATTCGTTGACCTTCAGTTCTCCGAAGGCTGCAGGCGGGTTTTTCCTGATCTTTTCCATGATGTTCTTTATCTGCTCTGCACCGTCCACGCCCTTTAAGGTCACGGTGTGGATGCCCTCCTTGAAATAGCCGTATTTTTCATAGATGTTGATCATCTGATCCCAGACCGTGATGCCCTTCTTCTTGCACCAGGCGGCGACCTCCGCAAGAGCCATGACTGCAACTACCGCATCCTTATCCCTGGCATGGGTTCCGACCAGGCAGCCGTAGGATTCCTCAAGTCCGAATACATATTCATAGGTTCCCTGCTGCTCAAAATATTTGATCTGCTCTCCGATGTATTTGAATCCGGTGAGAACCTCTATGCGCTTAACCTTGTAGTCGTCACAGATGGGACCCGTCAGGTTGGTGGTCACAATGGTTGTAATTAAGGCTGCGTTTGAAGGAAGCCTGTCCATGGCCTTAAGTTCCCTTAACCGGTACTCGGCAATGAGCATTCCGGACATATTCCCCGTAAAGCCCACATATTCGCCGGTCTTTGAATCCTTTGCATAGATCCCCAGTCTGTCGGCATCGGGATCCGTTGCCATAACGATGTCCGCATCCTTTTCCTTCGCCAGTCTTAAGGCATATTCAAAGGCCTTGGGATCCTCAGGATTGGGATAATCAAGGGTCGTAAAGTCAGGATCCGGAAGCTCCTGCTCGGGAACCACATAGACATTCTTAAAGCCAAGCTCGTCAAGTATCCTGCGAACAGGTACATTCCCGGTTCCGTGGAAGGGAGTGTAGACGATCTTGATGTCATCAGCCATCTCCTTTATGATCTCGGGGTGGATGATCTGCTTTTTAAGTTCTTCCATGTAGGCATCATCGATCTCCTTTCCGATCACGATGTAAAGTCCCCTGCTCTTAGCCTCTTCAAGATCCATGGTCTTTGCATCGGAGAACTTCTCAACGGCTCTGACCTCGTCGATCACATCGGTGTCCCTGGGAGAGGTCATCTGTGCCCCGTCCTCCCAATAGGCCTTATATCCGTTATATTCAGGCGGATTGTGGCTTGCGGTGATCATGATGCCTGCCGTGCAGTGAAGCTGACGGACAGCAAATGAAAGCTCGGGTGTGGGGCGAAGGGCATCAAAGACATAGGCCTTTATGCCGTTTGCCGCAAGACAGAGCGCCGCAACATCTGCAAATTCCGGTGACATCCTTCTGCAGTCATAGGAAATGGCAACACCCTTGTCTCCGGTTCCCTGCTTTTTTATGTAGTTTGCAAGTCCCTGGGTCGCCTTCCTGACCGTGTAGACGTTCATCCTGTTGGTTCCGGCTCCGATGATGCCTCTTAAGCCACCGGTTCCGAATTCCAGTTCTTTATAAAATCGGTCTTCGATCTCGGTCTTATCCCCCGAGATCCCTTTCAGCTCCTGCTTGGTCTGCTCATCAAAATAGTCGTCGTTAAGCCAGCTGTTGTAAACCTCCATAAAATCCATCCTGCGTTCCCTCCTTTTTAGAAAAAATACCTGTCTGTTATTCTATCACAAATTTCCTCCCGTGTGTAACTATATAAAAAACGAACTCTCCCCCGGCTTTTCAGTCCGAGGTCATGGGAACAGGCGAAGCCTTAAGGGTGTAGTTGCTGTGGTCAAGGGAAAAATTGGGATTATAGTAGGGATCTCCGGCATCAAGCACTTCCTTCCACTTTTCCCTGAACTTCTCCGCCTCCCTGTCATATCTGTCCGCCTTTTCCTTCTCCGCCCCCTCAACATCGCTGCCCCTGGAAGCGGATTCATAGTGAAAGAGCTCGGCAAAGGGTGTAAAGACGTTCAAAAGCCCTTCCCGTCTAAGCTTCAGACAGAAATCCACATCGTTAAGAGCCACAGCAAAGTCCTCATCAAAGCCCCCGACTCTGTCAAAATCCGCCCTGGAGACCATAAGACAGGCACCGGTCACGGCTGTCACATTCTGGGCATAGCAAAGCCTGCCCATGTATCCCAGATTATCCTTTGAAAGGCGGTAGTGGGTGTGGCCTGCCGTTCTGTGAGCCCCCAGTCCCAGAACTATGCCGGCATGCTGGATGGAATAGTCCTCATAATAAAGCTTTCCCCCGCAGGCTCCCACATCCGGTCTCTGGGCATACATCAGAAGTTCTTCGATAAAGCCTCTGGTGATGACCTCCGTGTCGTTATTCAGCAGAAGGAGGTATTCGCCGCCTGAGGCCCGAACTCCCTCGTTTACAAGGTGTGAAAAGTTGAATCCTTCCGTCTTTTTCAGATCCAGGATCTTAACATTATCCAGTCCTTCAAGCTCCCTGTAGTAGTCCCTGATCTCCTTCGTGGAGCTGTTGTTTTCAACTATGACGATCTCAAGGTTTTCATAGCTTGAGCGGGTCATTATGGAAGTCACGCACCTCCTCAGATCCTTTTCATGATCCATATTGGGGATTATGACGGAAACCTTCGGCTTTGAAGTAAGCTCATACCTGATCCTGAAAATGGTTGCAAAAGCCCTGGTTGACTCGATCTCAAAGTTCTTAAAGCCCTGGCTTAAAAGGTGTGCACTCACAGCCCCCTTAGCAGCCTTTATGGCATAGGTCTTGGCATTGATGTTTTCTGCAGTGGAGCCCGCATGGGATCTCCAGTAATAGAGTACCCTGGGAACATGGGCGATGGTATCACCGTGCTTTAAGGCCTCAAAGGTTAGCCTTAAGATCAGATCGTGATCCTGCGACCCGTCAAACTCGCTTCTGAACCTGCCCACAGCATCCACAAGCTCCCTCCTAAAGGCGCTGAAATGACAGATATAGTTGTTGGCCCTTAAGTTGTCGGGGGCAAAATCGGGCTTAAAATGCATGGTAATCATATTGTCTATGTCATCATCCTTAAAGGTTGCCTCATCGGAATAAATAAACCAGGCATCCTTCTTTTCAAGCACCTTCATAAACTCAAAAAGAGCCATAGGGTGAAGGATGTCATCATGATCCATGAGGGCATAAAAATCCCCGTCTGCAAGTTCAAAGCAGGCATTGGTATTTTCCGAGATCCCTCCGTTTTTTTCAAGCTTCTTATATCTGATCCGGCCTTTTGCATCCTTTTTCCGGAATTCCTCAACAACCTCACCCACATAGGAGTGTTCTTCATCCGAACCGTCACAGAGGCAGAGCTGCCATCCCCCGTAGACCTGTCCCGTCACCGACCCGATAAAATCCCTCAAAAACTTTTCGGGAGTGTTGTAAAGAGGCACGAGTATTGAAAAAACGTGTTCCTTTTTCCACCGGGTCTTTTCCGCCTCTTTTCTCTGCTCTTCTGTTGGAAAGCTCAGGGTTCCGTGGAATTTGTAAGCGGAACGCTCGATCCTCTTTGACTTGAGTTTCCTGATGACTTCTTTAATGCTGCCGTATCTTTTAAGCCTGATCAGGGCATTCTTAAGCCTTGCCCAGGCCTTCCTGAAGGGGGAGATCAGCTTAAACATTGCGCTGTTTTTCAGCAGATCCACCTTCCTCTTAAGCTCGGCATGTTCCTCCTCCAAAGCCGTCATTTCCCTGATCAGCCTTGAATTCTTTTCAGCCTCCTTTTCATAAAGAGCCTTATAGTATTCTTCTTTTGAACTGTTATTTTCAGACATCACCTTCACCGATATAAACCCTGCCGTTTTTTCCCATAAGCACCGGGGTTATGTTAAGATCCCCGACAAGTCCCTCCCTGTCCAGGCTGTTCCTCGACACGCGGACGTAAAACCCGGCCATGCATGCCCTTTTCTGTTTGGGAAAGGCCTTCCTGACGTCCTTTCTGTAGACACGGTCAGCCCTGTAGACAGCCCTGTTTTCTCCCAGACTTATCATTACCCCCGGTTCATATTTTTTCACATCCTGTTTTTCAAAAAAGATCCAGCCCGAGATCTCAAAGAAATCCTCATTGAGATAGGCATCGCTGAGCCTGTAGTCAGCCGAATCTATGTTATATTTTAAGCCCTCCCCCGCCTTAACGAGCCGTGGCCTGTTCCTCCCGTCAAAAAGGGGCTCCTCCCTGATCCCACTCTCTTCCCAGAAAAGCGGCACATTCAGGGTGTAATCCAGTCCCGTGAAGGTGAGGCAGCTGTGATAAAAGGGGTCACCGTAATAGAGGGAATTCCTGTGCTTTTCATAAAAATAGTCCCTTGCCCCCTTCATCCTCAGATAGGACTCCGGATCCCTTGTATCGTCCTTTCTGCTGGCCGATTCATGGTGGATCAGGAACATATTGTTTATGCAGATGTTATAAAGACCCCTTTCATAAAGCCTGACGCAAAGCTCCACATCATTATAGGCAACGGGAAGATTTTCATCAAACCCGCCCGCTTCCTCAAAAAGTCTCCTTTTAATGCAGAGACAGGCTCCCGTGACCGCAAGCACATTGATGGTCTTTTCATTTACGCCGAAATAGTGGGGCTCTTCATCCGAAAATCCGCACAGCTTGTGGGAAGGTCCGCTCTTTAACAGCGTCACCCCGCAATGCTGGATGGTTTTCCCGTCGGGATAGAGAAGCTTCATCCCCACCGCACCGGCATGTCTCCTTGATGCGGCCTGCATGAGCATTTTTATGAAACCACCGCTTTTTTCGGGGATCTCTATGTCGTCATTCAGAAAAAGCAGATAGTCCCCCATTGCCCGTTTTTCACCGTAGTTATTAAGGGCGGAATAGTTAAACTCCGAATTATTGCAAAGATAGTCTGCATTATAGGGTTTTAATATCTTTCTGTAGGCAGCCCTGTTTTCCGGACTGCTGCCGTTATCAACGACAATAAGCTCGGTATGATCCGGAAGCTCGGCCGATGAAAGGCCCCGGACACACTTTTCCAGAAGCCGGGGATGATCCTTTGAAAGGATTATGATGGAAAGCGATCTGATCCTAAAATCAAAATCCCCCGAAAAAATATCCTCTTTAACAGGCTTTAACTCAGGTCTTTTTCCCAGATAGTGGCACAGAACCTCCGGAATATGCCTGACCCTTTTCGGATCCAGCTTAAGATACCAGTGGTCCAGACCCACATCGATATAGTTCCTCACGGCACAGAGTCCGAAAAATCTGCCGAAGGACAGGACATTTTCCGGCGAGTATCCGGGCTTGAAAAACGGATCGATCCTGCTTCCGTCCTTAAGGACGTCGTCATCACAGTAGAGCATGTCATAGCTGCCTTCCGAAGCATACTGGGCAAATCTCATCAATGTGTCCGGATCCGTAATGGCATCCTCATTCTTAAAGATCCTGTATCTGGAAAGAAAGTCCTTTACAAGGGCAGGGTCTTCCCTCTGTCCCCTGTAGTTTTCCATTTCTTCGGTGAAAAACTCGTAAGGGTTCTCCGCCTTTTTTATCTCTTTGTCAATGTCGCAAACTTTGTTCATCATCCCAGCCTTACATACCCTTTTTTATTCTTTTTCAGTCCGAAGCCCGAAGCTTTTCTGCCCTCAGACAGCACACCTGCGATATCGGCAAACATGTCCCCTGGGAGCATCGAAATCCTGTAGCTTACCGAAAGGCTTTGCCCCGGCTCCGTCTTTTCAAGGATCAGCTGAGGATCATCGGTATTAAAAATTATCGTGTTTTGGCCAAACAAAAGCCCGTTTGTAAGCACCCCGCTTTTGCCGGTCCCGTTTTTTGCCTCATAAAGCTTTAATATGCAGGGACTGTCCATGGGGTCTATCCTGAGGCACCTGCAGCCTGCCGGCACTGTGGTCTCAAAGCTGACCATGCTTTCATCATCGATCACGGTGTCGATATAAAGAACGTCGTTTTCGTTAAAGCCCTCTCCAAGGTCAAAATACAGCTTTGCCTTTTTTGCGCCCCGGGTCAGGGCTGCGGTATTGACCGCCCTTTCAAGCCTCAGGTCTTCCCTGCCCATGATGGAATACATTTCGGGAAGGGTGATCCTGTCTCCTTTTATATAAAGCTGAAAGGAATGCTCCATTTTCGAAAATACAGTCTTTTTTTCCCCATCGATCCCGACCTCCTTAAAGAGACACTCTTCAAGTTCCTTATCTGCCCCGCTTTCTTTAAGATAGTAGAAAACGGCTCTGTAGATCACAAAGTCCAGGGGCACGGGAAAGTCGAAGGTCCACTCATAGTCGATTACGTTCCAGCCCCCTGCTGATATGATATTTGAAAAAATGAGGTCAGCATCAGTCACAGCCATGCAGAGGCAGTCCCTGTCAAAGCTGTGATTTCCGAATATCTCCCTGAAGCCGGCGGTCTCCTCGAAGGATATGTTATCCTTAAGCGACCGCAAAGTTTCGCAATAGCTCCTTATGAGAAAGAGCATATCCTCTCTCCTGCCTTCCGCCCTGCAGGTGTTCAGTTCTTCTGCCAGTGTGGGGCCCTTAATGAATTCAAAATCCAGCCTTTTAAGCCTGCCCTCTCCGTCATTGATCCTTTTAACCCTGTTGGGCTTAAATCTTGTGCCCGCAAAGACCGTGGAGAGCTTTTCATATGCCCTGGCCGTGTTTTCAAGATGGGCCGTGCATTCTTCGTCGCAGGGATATTTGACTATAAGCTTTTCACCGTTCTCATCCACCTTAAGGTCGGTCCTGATCCGCCTGTCCCTGCGTCTTTCCATTGAGTGCCTGCTGTATATCGTTTTTAAGGAAGGCATGGATCTTAAGCCCTCCCCGTCCTTCATAACAGCGATGAAGGAATTTGAAAAGAAGGGAAAATCCCCCTCCCTGATCAGCTCGTCAAAAACAGCCGCCTCGTCAAAGGCAGTGAACCTGTCATAGTCAAAGTTTCTTTTTCCGTTTACCGGTTCTGAAACCAGTGGAAGTCTTTCGTCCGAAAAGACCGTAACCGGAAGCTTGTAGTCCGGATAGGGATAGTAGAAAAAGATGCCAAGGTTCAGGTCATCGGCCATTTTTTTAAGACCCTCCCTCGAAAAGGTCCTGACGCTGTCACAGTCCGGATAACCCTTGATGCCGTCGTAAAATCCGCCTGTGTGATCCTCCCTGCAGCCTGCAAAATACTTTAAGCCGTATTTGTTTTCAATGGCAACGATGATCCTTCCGCCCTCCTTCAGGTGGGTCTTTAAGAGTCTGAGCATCTCCCTGTAGGGATCTTCGCATTCCATATAGCTTCCCGCATATTCCAGCACACCGATAAGGCTGATGACGTCATATTTCCGGGTCAGATGTTTTTCAACATCCCTGAAATTTCCCAGCAGGATCTCCAGATTGCTAAGCTCCCTGTGCCGCCAGGCGTTGATGAGACTCCTCTTTTTTGAAAGATCGACGCAGGTCACCCATTCGGCCTTTTTTGCAAAGGCTCCCGTCACGGCCCCGCATCCCGAGCCCACCTCCAGCACAGTCTCGTTCTTTTCGATATCCAGAAAATCCGCCACTGCCTCCCTGAGATCCGACAGGTGGTAGAGCATGCTCCAGCTCCCGCTCTCGGCTATCAGGCGGTTATATTCCTCCTCCTTATGCTCCTTAACCAGTTTCAAAAGCTCGTCCTCGGCCGGTCCCTCACTGTAGAGATCCTTTCCGCAGTAATCATCCAGCCTTAATATGACGTTTCCGATCCTTTCCTCCACCTGCTGCCTCCTGAAGAAATTATAAAACAGCACAACGACTAATTATATCATCTTGTATCACTTTAAGAAAGAGAACGGTTACAAATCTCGAAGAGTCCCACACCTTTCATTGACTTAACAATACTAAATAGTTATTATTGTATTTATGGACGAACAAATGAAGCATAAGACGAGGATCAGCATATCCATAGCCATCGGGTCTTTGCTGGTAGCTTTGATGGTAGTTCTGATCTTCTATAACAATAATGTCAAAAAAAGAGAATATACCGTAAACAATCAAAAGGGCGATCCCACATCCGGGGTGTACTTAGAGCACGAGATCTCCAAGACCTGGTCCGAATCCGGAAAGCTTCATGTGGGAGCCGAATATGATTATACCATCAGGAATGACAGTCACTATGACATCTACGAGTGGTTCGTAACCCTCCATCTCAGCAAGGATTATGAGATCGACAGCAGCTGGAACGGACACTTCACAACGGATGGCAGCTACATCCTTGTCAATCCCGAGGAATATAACACAGAGGTTAAGGCCGGCGATTCGCAGACCTTTGGTTTTGTTGCCCACACTCCGGGCATGGCCGATGTGGATTCCTATGAGATAATCTACCACAGAAAGGTCAACCTCATCGCAAATCCCCTGTTCTGGCTGATAATCGCCATGATACTGGTCCTTATCGTGATCAACGTCGTGGATCTCTACTATCTCCACCAGTTTGACCAGCTTCAGAAAAGACACGACGAAAACAGGAAGGTGCTGGAACAGTCCTTTAACACCTTTGCCAAGATCATCGATGCAAAGGATTCCTACACAAAGGGGCACTCCATGAGAGTTGCCATTTATTCAAGGCTGATAGCCGAGGAAATGGGTCTGTCAAAGGAGGAACAGGACCGGATCTATCTCATCGGAATGATGCACGACATAGGAAAGATCGGTGTCACGGACATGATCCTCAATAAGCCCGGACATCTGACAAACTACGAAAGAGACGTCATCCAGACCCATGTTGATGTGGGCGGGGAGATCTTAAAGGACTTCACCTCCATCCCCGACATTGCAGACGGGGCAAAATACCACCATGAAAGATGGGACGGCAACGGCTATTCCACCCGCCTTAAGGGGGAGGAGATCCCTCTCATCGCAAGGATAATCTGTGTTGCGGATTCCTTTGATGCCATGTCCTCAGAACGCTGCTACAGAAAAAGTCTCTCCATGGATCAGATCAAGAGCGAGCTCAAATCCTGCAGCGGCAGGCAGTTTGATCCCCAGATCGTTCCCTATATGATCAAGCTCATAAACGAGGAAAAGGTTCCCGTGGCCGTTGATATATGATGACTGTAAGCGTCTCAATGATCGTAAAAAACGAGGAACAGGTTCTGGCAAGATGCCTGGACTGCCTTAAGGACTTTGCCGATGAGATCGTTATCGTGGATACCGGATCGGAGGATTCGACCAGGGAGATCGCCCGAAAATATACCGACAGGGTTTACGACTTTGAATGGAAGGACGATTTTTCAGCTGCAAGGAACTATGCCTTCGGTCTTTGTTCCATGGACTACATCTACTCAGCCGATGCGGATGAGGTCATAGACAAGGTTAACATAAATAAGATCATATCCTTAAAGAGTAACCTGGATCCCTCTGTTGAGATAGTTCAGTTTGTTTATGTAAACCAGCTTGAATTTAATACGACCTATAATTTTGACATAGAGCCCAGACCAAAGCTCTACAAAAGATGCAGGAGCTTTACCTTTGAAGGCAGGGTTCATGAAGCGGTCAGGATGGATCCCCTGGTTTTTGACAGCGACATTGAGGTGATCCACAAGCCCATGTCTTTGCACAGCGGAAGGGATTTTTCGATCTTTCTTAAGAGCATAGCAATGGACGGAGGTCTTTCCAAAAGGCTCAGATCCATGTATTTAAGAGAACTTGCCGTCTCCGGTAAAGATGAGGACTTCACGGCAGCCTTTGACTATTTTAAGGAAGCTGTTGAAGAGGAGACCGATGAGGATCTGGTTAAGTCCGAGCTTTTCGTTTTGATGAGGGCAGCCAGGGTGAGAAATGACAGGGATCTTTTCATGAAGTATTCTCACCGGGCCCTTGCGGTGGGAGCCTGCTCGGAAACTGCCTTTGAACTCGGAGAATTCTACAGGGCCTCGGGAGATGAAAGGGAGGCTGCCATCTGGTACTTTAATGCCAAAAACGAAACGGAGCCCCTGCTTAATATAAAATACGGAGGGGAATATCCGGAGAAGTATCTTTTGTGAGGGATCTTATAACAGAAAAGAGGTAAAAAATGAAAACTTATCTTGTAACCGGCGGAGCCGGATTCATCGGATCGAATTTCATCCACTACATGTTCAGAAAATACGGTGATGATATCCGTATCATCAATGTGGATGCCCTGACCTATGCGGGAAATCCCGAAAACCTTAAAGATATCGAGGGCAGAAAAAACTACACCTTTGTAAAGGCGGACATCCGCAACAAGGAAGAGATCAGCAGGGTCTTTCTTGAAAATGATGTGGACATAGTGGTTCATTTTGCCGCGGAATCCCACGTTGACAGGAGCATAAAAAACCCCGAAGTCTTCGTTGAGACAAATGTGATCGGAACCTGCGTGATGCTAAATGCCGCAAGAGATGCCTGGGAGAACGAGGACGGAAGCTACAAAGAGGGAAAAAAGTTCCTTCACGTTTCAACCGATGAGGTCTACGGTTCCTTAAGTGACCCCAAGGACTATTTTTATGAGACCACCCCCTACTCTCCCCACAGTCCCTATTCAGCCAGCAAGGCCTCCTCAGACCTTCTGGTCAAGGCATATGTGGACACCTATCATTTTCCGGCAAACATCACCAACTGCTCAAATAACTACGGTCCCTTCCAGTTCCCGGAAAAGCTCATCCCTCTCATGATAAACAACGCCCTGACAGGCAAAAAACTGCCGGTCTACGGGGACGGTAAAAATGTCCGGGACTGGCTCTATGTGGATGACCACTGCAAGGGCATCGATATGGTCATAAACGGCGGAAGGATCGGTCAGACCTATAATATCGGCGGTCACAACGAAAAGGAAAACATCGAAATAGTTAACATAATCATTGATACTCTTCTGGAACTTCTGCCCGAGGGTGATGAAAGACGTAAAAACGTTTCAAAGGATCTGATCACCTATGTTGAAGACAGGAAGGGACACGACAGGAGATATGCCATCGCTCCCGACAAGATTAAGGCAGAGCTTGGCTGGGAACCTGATACAATGTTTGCCGACGGCATAAAGAAGACCATAAAATGGTATCTTGAAAACGAAGAATGGTTTAAGAATGTGACAAGCGGAGACTATCTTAAATACTATGAAAAAATGTACGGTGATAAATAAAAGGAGGCTTTTATGAAGGGAATCATTCTGGCGGGCGGCTCGGGAACAAGGCTCTATCCGCTGACAAAGGCAATTTCAAAGCAGATGATGCCTGTTTATGACAAGCCCATGATCTACTACCCCCTGTCAACCCTGATGCTTTCCGGGATCAGACAGATCCTCATCATCTCCACCCCCAGGGATCTCCCCTCCTTTAGGGAGCTTTTCGGTGACGGGAGTCAGCTGGGACTTGAGCTGAGCTTTGCCGAGCAGGCTGAACCCAGGGGACTTGCTGAGGCCTTCATAATCGGAGAGAACTTCATAGGAAGCGATAATGTGGCCATGGTCTTAGGTGACAACATCTTCTACGGCCAGAGCTTTTCCAAAACCTTAAGGAGTGCCGCCCAGAGAACCGAGGGTGCCACCATTTTCGGCTACTATGTCCGCGACCCCAAGGAGTACGGTGTCGTTGAATTTGACAGTGAAGGACGGGCGGTCTCAATAGAAGAAAAGCCCGAAAATCCCAGATCCAACTATGCCGTGCCCGGTCTCTATTTCTACGACAACCAGGTCATAGAAATAGCAAAAAATGTTAAGCCCTCCGCAAGAGGGGAGCTTGAGATCACAAGTGTGAACAATGAATATTTAAGACGGGGGAAGCTTTTCGTTGAGACCCTGGGCCGGGGCTTTGCCTGGCTGGACACCGGGAATCATGACAGCCTCCTTGATGCAGCAGACTTTGTTTCAGCCGTGCAGAAGCGCCAGGGGCTTTATATATCCTGCATTGAAGAGATAGCCTATAAAAGAGGCTTCATAGACAGGGATCAGCTTTTAAGGCTGGCTGAACCCCTTAAAAAGACTGCATACGGAAGATATCTAAAAGACGTGGCAGATGGGTTATAAAAAGGTCGCTGTCATATTTATAGGCTTTAACACCATGATGCTCATTGCCCTTATCGTCGCGGGACTTTCAAGGGAAAAAATGCATCATAAGGCTCAGCATGAAGTTGCCGAAAACCCGACGGCCACGGAAAGCACCGGGGTCGAATTTACGGAACCTTCCGAAAACCTGACCCTTTCGGATGTCGGAAGGGAGGTTAAGGATGAGGGCTCACAGGATGATGCTTTAGCTGCAGACTACTCTTCTGACGACTACCTTCTCCTTGTCACCTCGGTTGCCTCGGACATGCTGATCAGGATCCTCGATAAGGACGGAAATGAAGTTTCCGGAAAGCCTTTTCAGGCCTCCGTCAAAGAAGACGGTCAGGAATACGGGGTCTTTTATGATGATGACATGGACGGCTGCCTCTATCTTTCGCAGATGAAGCCGGGAAGATATGAGATTTCAGTGGGCGGGGTCGGAAGCTCCACCATAAGCATCAGAAATAATATAAAGCTTGCGACCATAAATGACATACGAAAGATTGTGGTGGATGAATCCTCCATCGATGCCTCAAAGGAGGATACGGCTGTCAACGAAGAGGCTCGGAATGAAAAGGAAAGCCTGAATAACAGCGATTATAACCTTCAGGGAGGAGCCATAGGCATAGATGTGTCCAAGTATCAGAAGGATATCGACTGGGCAAGGGTTAAGGCTTCAGGCGTTGAATATGCCATCATAAGGGCAGGCTACAGGGGTTCTTCAACCGGTGTTCTGGTCAGGGATCCGTATTTTGATAAAAACGTGGCAGGTGCAACGGAAGCAGGCATTAAGATCGGAGTGTATTTTTTCACCCAGGCTCTGAACAGGACCGAAGCCGAGGAGGAGGCCATGGCTGTGTCCTCCCTCATAGGAGCGGACAGGCTCTCCCTTCCGGTCTATCTGGATGTGGAAAGCAGCGGACAGACAGGAGGCAGGGCAGATGGCTTAAGCGTTGCCGAAAGGACGCAGGTCATCAGAAGCTTCTGCGAAACCATGAACTCACTTGGCTACAGAGCAGGTTTTTATGCCAACAAGAACTGGCTGAACAATAAGATCGACACCGCCTCCCTTTCGGAGTTCGACATCTGGCTGGCCCAGTACCGTGCTCCCGAGCCCGATTATCAGGGAGACTATTCGATCTGGCAGTACACCTCAAAGGGTATGGTTGACGGAATAAACGGATTTGTTGACATGGATCTGGTGAGATGAAAACGGACATCCGGCATCGTAACAGTTCAGAACCCTTCGGTTTTCAAACTGTTACGGCGATTTTGCGGTCAGGGTCGCACTTCGTGCAAGCGCAAGATCGCTGTTAAACTCGCATTTTCCGTGGGCAAGCCCACAAAAATGCCGGGTATGTTCTGAACAGTTACCAAATTTTAACTATGGAGTATAGAGGTAAATCATTATGGGAAAGTTAACAGTTGAAACATGTGATATCGAAGGTGTTAAGGTCGTAACCCCCCAGGTTTTCGGGGATGAACGCGGCTATTTTATGGAATCCTATAACCTTAATGACTTTAAGGCGGCAGGTATTGACACCGTCTTCGTTCAGGATAATCAGTCCTCTTCCACCAGGGGCGTCTTAAGGGGCATGCATTTTCAGATAAACCACCCCCAGGACAAGCTGGTCCGGGTCATAAGGGGAGAGGTTTTTGATGCCGTCATCGACTTAAGGAAGGATTCCAAAACCTTCGGTAAATGGTTCGGACAGGTTCTTTCGGAAGAGAACAAAAAACAGCTTTTTATCCCCAGGGGCTTTGCCCACGGCTTTCTGGTGCTTTCCGAAACCGCCGAATTTGCCTATAAATGCAGTGATTTCTACCATCCCGGTGATGAGGGCGGCATAAGGTTCGATGATCCCGAGGTAGGGATAGCCTGGGAAGGGATCGCTTCCCTCACCCTCAACATCAATGAAAGGGACAGAAACTGGCCTTCGCTTTCGGATTATAAAAAGGAGCATAACCTTTGATGCTTCCGGCTAAAAAGAAGGTAGTTACCCTGATCGCCCTGGTCTGTCTTGCCTGGATCTGCTACATACTCTTTCACCGGAATCTCCTGGCGGATCCCATGCAGGAAAACATCAAGAAGGCCATCTCCATCCTTCTTCTTGGGGGAGCCTTCTTCATCTTTGTCAGATTTTATGACAGGATAATGATACTTCCCGCGGAGCTCTTTCAGAACAGGGAGCTCATCTGGAAGCTTTCCAAAAACGATTTCAGATCAAAATACGCAGGCTCCTACATGGGGATCGTCTGGGCCTTCATCCAGCCTGTGGTGACGGTCTTAGTCTACTGGTTTGTTTTTACCATAGGGGGCAGAGCACCTTCTTCCGAAAAGGGCTACCCCTTCGTTTTATGGCTGATCGTCGGGATCGTGCCCTGGTTCTTTTTCTCTGATGCCCTCGGACAGGGAACCAGCGCCCTCCTTTCCTATCAGTTCCTGGTCAAAAAGGTTGTTTTTAAGATCAGCATCCTCCCCATCATAAAGATCATCTCTGCTTTTTTCATCCATGTATTTTTAGTGGGTGTGACGCTCCTCCTCCTTGTCTTAAACGGATACTACCCTGATATCTACTGGATACAGATCATATATTTTTCCGCCTGTGCCTTTGCCCTTGTTCTGGGGATGAGCTATATCACCTGCTCGGTGGTGGTTTTTTTCAGGGATCTGGGACAGATCATCTCCATAATCCTCCAGGTCGGAGTCTGGATCACCCCAATCATGTGGGATATAGAAACCCTTTCAAGGCCTCTTCAGATATTGTTTAAGCTGAACCCCGTGTTCTATCTGGTGGACGGCTACAGGATGGCTCTTTTAGACAGGATGTGGTTCTGGGAGCATTTTTATTCCACCGCCTATTTCTGGATATTCACTGTGGTGATGTTCCTTTTCGGTGCCCTGGTGTTCAAGCGTCTTAAGGTTCATTTTGCGGATATTCTTTAAGGAGATCGGATATGTCGGAGGAAGTGATCAGGGTATCACATCTGGATAAAATGTATAAGCTCTATGACAGACAGAGGGACAGGCTCAGGGATTCGCTGGGTCTGACCCGAAAGAAGCTCTATCATGAGCACTATGCCTTAAAGGATGTCAGCCTTTCCATAAAAAAGGGTGAGACCGTTGGCATAATCGGAACCAACGGCTCCGGAAAGTCCACCATATTAAAAATCATAACGGGAGTCCTTTCCCCCACCTCCGGCGAGGTCAGCATCGAGGGCAGGCTCTCTGCCCTTTTAGAGCTCGGCGCCGGCTTTAACATGGAATTTACCGGTCTTGAAAATGTGTACTTAAACGGCACCATGAGCGGTTTTTCAAAGTCCGAGATCGATGCAAGGCTTAAGGATATACTTGATTTTGCCGACATAGGGGAATTCATAAACCAGAAGGTGAAGACCTATTCCAGCGGAATGTTCGTCCGGCTTGCCTTTGCCGTGGCCATAAACATAGATCCCGAGATCCTCATAGTGGACGAGGCTCTTTCCGTTGGCGACGTGTTCTTTCAGAACAAGTGCTACCATAAATTTGAGGAATTCAAGGCACAGCAGAAGACCATTCTTTTTGTAAGCCACGATCTTTCAAGCATCAGCAAATACTGTGACCGGGTCATCCTTTTAGACAGGGGGAAAAAGCTGGCTGAGGGAAGACCCAAGGAGATCATAGATATGTACAAGAAGGTTCTTGTGCATCAGATGGATTCCGACATGGCAGGAAGCGAGACCGTGGATAAGGACGGAAAGCTTCTGGATTCTAAGACCGAGGCTAAGGGAACCTGGAAATCCCATCTCACCCTCAATCCTTCAAATGATACCTACGGAAACGGCATAGGGCATATCACCGACTTCTGCCTCATCGATAACAGCGGCTCCATAACCAACACCCTGATCAAGGGAGACAGCTTCACGGTGAAGGTTAAGGCCGAGTTTGAGGATCATGTCAGCGAGCCCATTATCGCAGTTTCCATCAAGAACAGGATGGGCGTTGAGATAACCGGCACAAACACCATGTTTGAAAAGATCTCAACGGGAGAGTTCAATAAGGGAGACACCCTCACTGCCACCTTTACCCAGGACATGTTCCTTCAGGGCGGTGAGTACCTGGTATCCCTTGGTCTTGTAGGCTATCGTGAGGGAGACTTCACGGTCTATCACCGCCTCTATGACATCTTCAACATCCAGGTCATTTCCTCAAAGGACACTGTTGGCTACTACGACATGAATTCCGAGGTCACCATAGACAAAAAGGCAGCTGAACAGGATCCTTATCCCGGAAAGGCAGAATGAAATGGAAGTCAAAAAAGTCCCCCGCGATCCCGTGGCAAAAGGGAAAACAGCAAACGATATCAATGCCGCCTCGAAGCCCCTTGATCAAAATTCAGATCTTTTTAAGAGGATGAAAGACCGGTCTCTTTTAAGCATGGGAAACACCGAAAGACTTGAAAGGGTACTGAAAAAGCTCTCCTCAGGTGAGGATACCCTGATCTCTTTTATCGGCGGCTCCATAACCCAGGGTGCCGGGGCAGAGCCTGCAGCCGGAAAATGCTATGCCCGTAAGACCTTCGAGGGGATCGAAAGTCTTTTCACAAACAGGCAGAATCTCAGATTCTGCAAGGCCGGGATCGGAGGAACCCCCTCTCTTTTTGCTGCCTTCAGATTTGAAAGAGATGTCTTAAGAACCGGTCTTCCGGATATCCTTGTCATTGAATTTGCAGTAAATGACGACATAGATGAAACCAGGGGAGAGGCCTATGAAAGCCTCATAAGAAGGGCTTTAAGCCTTCCGTCCGCTCCTGCCGTCATCCTCCTTTTTGCGGTTTTTAAGGATGGTTTTAATCTCCAGGAGAAGTATTCAGAGATCGGAAAGCACTACGGTCTTCCCATGATCAGCGTCAAAGATGCCATCTTCCCCCAGTTTGACCCTCCGGGAGCCTCCTTCATATCAAAGGAAAGATTCTTTTTTGACGACTACCACCCCACAAATGACGGCCACACCGTCATGGCAGGCTGCATCTTAAATCTGTTTGAAAAGCTGAAAGAGGGAAAGACCGGAAGATGCAAAGCTGCAACTGATCCCGCCAAAGATCCCCTTTTGTCAAAGGCCTTTGAAAGAGGATACTTAATAGACAGGACGACCGCTTCTTCCGCGGCCTTGATAAAGCCCGGTGCATTTACAGGAACCGACTCAGACCTTCAGACCACCGAATTTGATGCTTCTTCCGACCAGCTTCCTGTTATGCCGCATAACTATTCCTTTGATCCCGAAGCGGAATATGAGGATTTTTACATGGAAGTCACCTGCAGCGTCCTTGCAGTCATGTATAAGGATACTCCCGATGAAAGCTTTACACCGGCTGAGGTCTTTGTGGACGGGGTCTTCATAAGAAGCCTTGATCCCCATGAAAACGACTGGACTCATTGCAACACAAAGCTTCTTCTGAAAGACAGCACCCCGAAAAAGCACACCGTCCGGATAGGCATTCCCGAAGGCAAGAGGGATCTTCACTTTACGATCCTGGGCTTCGGAGCCGGATAAAAACACAGCGGTTCAGTCCACGCCCCTTAATTCCACCCTTTTGATATATCCAGAAAGGATCTTCTTAAAGCCCTCCATCTCCTCACCTGTGCACCCGTGAAGTCCTTTTGTCATGACAGACGGGGAATCGACAAAGCCCTGAAGGAAAAGCGCTTTGCTTCCTTCAAGCCATTTCCCGATGTTTTCCGCTGCCTTTTCATCAAAGAATTCCCTGACCACGGTGGTTCTGAATTCGTAATCTGTCCTTTCCTCCTTTAAGAGGCTGATACTCTCATCCAGCCTGTAAAGCTCCTGCCCGGTAAGACCCGTGAGGGCAGGATATCTTTCCCTGTCGGTTTTCACGTCCATTGCCGCCATGTTTATCAGACCTTCATCGATGAGATCCTTAAGAATATCCGGTCTCAGTCCGTTAGTGTCCAGTTTTACGGGATATCCCTTTTCCCTGATCTTTTTTATAAAGTCCTTCAGATCCTTCTGGATCGTAGGTTCTCCGCCTGTGATGCAGACCCCCTGAAGGATCCTTTTTCGCTTATCCAGGAAGGCAAAAAAATCCTCCTCCGGGATAAGGGAGTTCTCGTCAGGGTTCAGGACAAGGGCAGCATTGTGGCAGTAAAGGCACCTCATATTACAATTACCCGTAAAGACCGTACATGCCGTTCTTTGCGGGTAATCAAGAAGAGTCGTTTTTGTCAGACCGTAGATCTTCACCTTAAAACTCCCTCGTTCTGACATACCTCATATAGTCCATGACCATGAGAGCGATCTTTAAGGTAAGGGCATCATCAAAGTCCCTGATATCAAGCCCCGTGACCTTCTGAAGCTTCTCGATCCTGTAGACCAGGGTATTCCTGTGGACAAAGAGCTGTCTCGAGGTTTCCGAAACATTGAGGCTATTTTCAAAGAATTTGTTGACCGTGACCAGGGTCTCATCATCAAAGGATTCGGGAATCTCTTCTCCGAAGACCTCGTGAAGGAAAATATCACAGAGTGTGGGCTGGAGCTGATAGATGAGCCTTCCGATGCCAAGTGAATTATATCCCACGATCTCCTTGTCCGGATAGAAGACCCTTCCCACCTCGAGAGCCATCTTTGCTTCCTTGTAGGACTGGGATGCCTTTTTAATGTCACTTTCAAGAGCCCCGTAGGCAACCTTTGCTCCTGTCATAAGCTCCGTGTTCACGGTATCAACCAGCATCCTGGCCACTTCCTTCAGCTCCTCCTCCGTCACGGGCTCATCGGCCTTAAAGGATTTGACAAGGATCACGTTCCTTTCGTCAACGGCGGTGATATAGTCATTTTCCGCTCCCGCATACAGATTCCTCATAAGCTCCAGACATCCGCTTTCCTTTTCCGTCTGAGGCTCGATTACAAAGATCACTCTCGCAAGACCTGTATCTATCCTTAATTTCTTTGCCTGGTTGTAAATATCGACACTCAGCATATTGTCAAGCAGCAGATTCTGGAAAAAGTTGTTATGGTCAAATCTTTCCCTGTAGGCCTCGATAAGCTGTTCGATCTGTGAGGCTGCGATCTGTCCGATCATCCTGCTCTCAGCCCCTCCTTTTGCTGCAAGGATATAGACCGTTTCCGACTCCCTGCAGATCTTAAAAAGCTCATAGTCCATGATCTGCTGGCTGTCAGCAAGACTTTCGGCAAAGGACCGTATCACGTCCGGGGTGATATCCTCACTCACAAAGGTGGAGGCTGCCACATTTCCGTTCATTTCAAAGACGCAAAGATCCGTTTTGGAGCACCCCTTAATGCTGTCAATGCATTTCTGGATTGTCTGGTTTGTGATCATCGATTCTTCCTTTCCTTTGATTTCCTTATATGATTTGCTTAAAGCCAAAGTTCCATGGGTGTATAGAGTATGCCGTCTTTTTCCAGTTCGACATCCGTGGGAGTAAAGCCCATATAAAGATAAAACTTCAGTCCCACAGGAGATGCGTTTACGGTCATCTTTTCATTTCCCAGGCCCGTGTTCACACTCAGAAGGTATTCACGCATATAGTTGACAAGCGCTGTTCCCACTCCTTTTCTCTGAAACCTTCCATCCACAAAAAGAAGCGAAAGATGGGGTCCGCTCCTGACAGCCGCAACCCCAATCATCTTTCCGGCGTAATATGCGGCACACACGGGATAACCTCCGTTAATAAAGACCGTGTGGAGAGTCTGGTCGCTTATGAACCTTAAAAAGCTCTCCGTTCCCTCTTTAACGTACAGGGGAGCTTCAAACTCAAGGAAGACGCTCCGGCAGAGAGCCATCGCGTCCTCCCATTCATTTCTCCCTATCATCCTTACCGAAAAGGTGTCATTTGCCTCACTCATTTTCCCTTACTGAAAAGCCCCTTGAAGAAATTTTTGATCCCGTCCGCAATCCCGGAAAACACCTGCTTAACTGTTGATGAAACCCCTGCCATGACTCCCTCTGTTGCCATCTTTGAAAGGTCTTCCGCCGAAAGCTTGTCTCCGAACTTGGAATAGATGTCCGCTGCCTGATCCAGAAGAGTGTTGTAATCCAGTCCCAGATCCTTGATCTTTACCATCAGATCCACGATCTGCTTTATCTCGGCATCAGAAAGAGTGATGTTTCCGTTATAATCCTTGATGGCCTGCCTGACCGCCGCCTCGATCTCCTCACGGGTATTAAGCTGCTTGCCGGCTATTTCCGCCTTTATGAAGGCGATCATCTCCTCCACATCCTGCTTGGAAGCTCCCTGTAACGCCTCCTCGATCTGACCTGTGGTCACGATCTCATTTAAGGATGTATCCAGTGCCTTGACATTTACCTCTGTATCCGTCATGTCGGCATATGCCTTCATGGCACCGATAAGCGCCGCTGTTCCGGAGATCTGTGTAGGTCCCACCACAAGGATATCCGCATTTTCCACTCCCGCCGTGAGAAGGGCATTTTTGTACATACCCTCGGTACAGTAGGTGATGTTCTGGGTGCTGACATTTATACCGTGCCCCGACTGGGCAGGTCGTACAAGCACCGATGAAAGAGATTTGGTTCCGATGATCGTGGGACTTATGTAGGAATCCAGATATTGATGCTCCTCGGCATTTGTGACATAAACCACGTTCATGGTGCTTAAATCCACTCCCCCGAGTCCCATCAGGGCAAGGACCGTTGCCAGCTGCTGCTGGTTTAAGTCTGCTCCCAGAGCCAGGTAGGGCTTTGATGAAGATGCATCCTTAGGCTGCGCCTGGTCTGTCCCTGTCTGTACGCCTGTCTGAGGGGTCTGCTGAACCTGCTGATCCGAGACAGAAGAACTTCCCGGGAAGGTCACAACAGTTGAAGTATCGTTTGCAAAAACGCCCGTGGTAAAACATAATACCATCAAAACCGACATAAACAATGTCACGATCTTTTTCATTTTTTTCATAATTTCTCTCCTCAATCCTTTTGTAAGATGCCAAATAGCCTGAACAGTACCTATGCCCGCAGGTTCTTCATGATAAAATCAACATACATATCAAAGATCTCAAAACGCATTTCCTCGTTATGTATCTCGTGTCTGGCATTCGGGATCAGCTTCATCTCCACGTCGTTCATTCCAAGCTCTTTGTAGAGCCTGCAGACCCTGTCTACCCCCTTGCCGTATTCTCCAACGGGATCCTCTTCTCCCGAAACGATCAGCATGGGAAGACTCTTGGGTATGCTTCCGAGAAGCTTTTTGTCCCTGCTCCTTGTACAGAATTCCAACAGGGTCTTATAGCCGTTCACGGTAAAAATAAAGCCGCTTAAGGGATCCTCGTCATACTTTTTAACAACCTCTTTCCTTTTTGCGATCCAGGCATTCGGGCTGTCCCCCTTAACCGAGGTTATGTAGGATCCCAGGGTCATGGCCGTGCAGATCCTGCTCCTGAAGTATTCTCCCTTGAAAAGACCTACGACATTCAGAAAGCCCTTGCCGAAGGCAAGCTTTAAGGCGCTGTTCTCGCCTCCTCCCTGTATGATCACACCGTTGATCCCGGTGCCGTATCTTTCGATGTAGTTCCTTGCTATGTATGAGCCCATTGAGTGGCCGAAAAGAAAAACGGGTACCCCCGGATACTTGTCCTGCACAGTCTTTTTCAGACGATGCACATCCCTGACTGCCACCGTTGCCGCATCCCTTTCGCAGAAATACCCAAGGCTCTTTTCGTCCGGAGCGGATTTCCCGTGTCCTAAAAGATCCACTCCCGCAAAAACGATCTGTTTCGCAGTCAGATATTCAGCCATTTCACAATAGCGCAGCATATGCTCACTCATACCGTGGACAGCGATCAGAACCGCCTTAACCTCCTTTTTGGGGGTCCACTCGTATGCCTGAAGCTTGCTCTTCATGTCTCTTGAATCGATCAAAAACTGTTCCATGATCACTTACCCGGATAGAGTTCCTCTACCTTTTTCAAAACATCATTTAATTTCTTTCTCTCAAAGAGAGTTTCCGGCTCTTCAGTAACCTTTGTTCCGGATCTGAAGGCACCCCTCTGGTCCAGTGCGTCAAAGTCTGCCTCTGCTGTGTTTAACTGCTTAAGGATGGCCGTGGAAGTCTCCGGAAGGAAGCTCTTAAGAAGGGTCGCACCTATGGTTATTCCGTCAAGGAGGTTATAGAGCACCGTTGACAGTCTTTCCTTCTTTGCCTCATCCTTTGCCAGTACCCAGGGCTCGGTCTCGTCTATATATTTGTTACAGCGTTTGAAGATCTGCCAGATCTGGGTCAGGCAGTCCGCCACATGCAGGGTTTCCATGCAGGAAACAGCCTTGTCCTTTGTCTTCAGGACAGTGTCAAACAGGTCGTAGTCCACAGGCTCCTTTACACCTGTGTCTTCGATAACACCGCCGAAATACTGGTTGCTCATTGAGACCGTTCTCTTCACGAGATTTCCCAGGGTGTTTGCAAGATCCGAGTTGTATCTTTCAACCATGGTATCCCAGGTAAATACCCCGTCATTGTCAAAGGGCATCTCATGAACCATAAAATATCTGACGGCATCGATGCCGAACATATCCACAAGGGTGTCTGCATAGACCGTGTTGCCCTTGCTCTTACTCATCTTTCCGTCTCCGACTAACAGCCAGGGGTGTCCGAACACCTGCTTCGGAAGGGGCTCTCCCAGAGCCATGAGAAAGATCGGCCAGTAGATAGTGTGGAACCTGATGATATCCTTGCCTATGAGGTGCAGGTCAGCAGGCCAGTATTTTTTATAAAGCTCCGAATGGTTTCCGTCAGCGTCATATCCTATCTTGGTGATGTAGTTTGTCAGGGCATCCAGCCAGACATAGACCACGTGTCCCTCATCAAAGGTCACGGGAATGCCCCACTTAAAGGCTGTCCTTGAAACGCACAGATCCTGAAGACCCGGCTTCAGAAAATTGTTCATCATCTCATTTTTCCTGGATTCAGGCTGGATGAACTCAGGATGGCTCTCAATGTGCTCAATAAGCTTATTGGCATATTTGCTCATCCTGAAGAAATATGCCTCCTCACTTGCAGGCTTAACCTCCCTGCCGCAGTCAGGGCACTTGCCGTCCACAAGCTGTGCGGGTGTCCAGAAGGATTCACAGGGAGTGCAGTACATGCCTTCATAGGATCCCTTGTAGATGTCCCCCTGGTCGTGAAGCTTCTTAAATATCTTCTGCACCTGCTCTTCGTGATCCGGATCCGTTGTCCTCACAAAATTATCATAGGAGGTGTTCATGAGATCCCAGATATTTTTAATCTCTCCGGCAGCCCTGTCCACATATTCCTTGGGTGTGATCCCTGCCGCTGCACTCTTTTCTTCTATCTTCTGTCCGTGCTCATCGGTGCCGGTCTGAAAATAGACATCATACCCCTCCTGTCTCTTAAATCTCGCTATGCAGTCCGCAAGGACTATCTCATAGGTGTTTCCTATGTGAGGCTTGCCAGATGCATAGGCGATGGCAGTCGTTATATAATACTTTCCTTTGTTTTCCATATCAAATTCCGCCTTATTCATTAATCTTTAAGCTGTCAGGTTCAAAAGCACCTTTCGACCCTGCCGCCGTCTTAAAAAGGTCTTATCAGAAGATCCGGACAAAACCCGAATCCACAGAACATATTAACATAATGTAGTGAATTCGGTCAAACAGTAACGTCAGACATAAGCAAAAAAGCCCCCACCTTAAAAAGGTGGAAGCTCTTTTGTGAAAACACATTTAATCTTATATTAAAGGGAGAAATTCATCAGATTCTGTTCCTGGGCATTGTTCTGGGCAACAGCAGCTGCATTGCGCTCATTAACAACAACCCTCCTGTTCTGAGCTGCCTGATCCTCTTCAACCGTAAGCCTCTTCATATCGTCAAGGATCTGGGGAAGCTTTCCCATGAGTTTGTCAGCCATATCCTCAACAACCTCACGGGGATTGTCAAGCTTTGTCTTCTGATAGGCATTCTCGGGAGAAACCCTGGTCTGGATAACACCGCCACGCTCAGCAATGTAGCCGGAGCCGCCATGCTCTCTGCTTCCGTCTTCCCGGGAAGCTGTGCTGACATCCGATACCCTGGATACATTATTTGTGGCATCTAACCCGTTAAGTCTTGATGCTGCGTTATAAAAACCCGGGATACCTGATCCTATCCTCATGCTTCATCCTTTCTGAAAGATTCTCTTCGTCTACAACATTGTTATCGGAGATATTGTACCAAATCTTAACCCCTTCCTGTTGTTTTTAAATCCGAACAATCCTCTTCCCCGTCCGTTTTGCTTTTAAAGGTAAGACAGCCGGCTTTCGCCGACTGTCTTGGAGAAGGTATTTCTTTCTTATGGGGGTATAGCCTTCTTTCGAAGACTATATCTTGTATTGGGGGGTACGCACATAATATAGCACTTTAATAATAAATCAACAAGGCTCAAATTCAACAAAATTTACAAGCATACCCTATGTTTATTGTGCATCCTGCACAACTTCCTGACCTGAATCCCAAAGTTCCTCGAATTCTTCCTTTGTGATCTTCTCTTTTTCCAGCAGGAGCTTTGCTGTCTTTTCCAGCACTTCCCTGTTTTCGTTTATGAGCTGCCTTGCCTTTTCATGGCATTTTTCTATGATCTCCTTAACCTCCAGGTCTATCTCGTTGGCCGTTTCCTCAGAGAACTTTCTGGGATGAGCCAGATCCCTTCCTATGAAGACCTCGTCATCATCCTCGTCATAATTGACAACTCCCAGCTTGTCACTCATTCCGTAGGTTGTGACCATTCTCCTTGCAAGCTTTGTTGCCTGCTTGAAATCATGGGATGCCCCGGTGGTCACATCGTCGCAGAACATCTCCTCTGCCACTCTTCCCCCAAGATCCACTATGATCTCGTTTATCATCCGGCCCTTTGTCCTGAACATCTCGTCCTTTTCGGGAAGAGGCATGGTGTAGCCCGCTGCTCCCATTCCCGTGGGAATGATGGAAATTGTGTAGACCGGTCCCACTCCGGGAAGAATGTGAAACAGGACAGCATGTCCCGCCTCATGATAGGCAGTGATCCTCTTTTCCTCATCGGATATGACCCTGCTCTTTTTTTCGGCTCCGATCCCAACCTTGATGAAGGCAGTGTTGACATCCTTCTGAACTATATATGCCCTGCCCTCCTTAGCTGCGTATATGGCAGCCTCGTTCATGAGGTTTTCAAGATCAGCTCCGGTAAAGCCGGCAGTCGTGCGGGCTATCTGTTCAAGATCCACATCGTCACCCAGAGGCTTGTTTTTGGAGTGGATCTTTAAGATGTCCTCCCTTCCCTTCACATCCGGGGCTCCGACACCCACCTTTCTGTCAAAACGGCCGGGTCTCATTATGGCCGGATCAAGGATGTCCACCCTGTTTGTGGCAGCCATGACTATGATGCCCTCATTAACCCCGAAACCGTCCATTTCAACAAGAAGCTGGTTTAAGGTCTGTTCCCTCTCATCGTGGCCTCCTCCCAGTCCTGTTCCCCTGCGCCTTGCAACCGCATCGATCTCATCGATAAAAACGATGCAGGGAGAATTCTTCTTGGCTTCCGCAAACAGGTCCCTGACTCTTGAAGCTCCGACTCCGACGAACATTTCAACAAAATCCGACCCGGATATGGAGAAAAAGGGCACTCCCGCTTCACCCGCCACAGCCTTGGCAAGCAGTGTCTTTCCGGTTCCGGGAGATCCGACAAGAATGACGCCTTTGGGGATCCTTGCCCCGACAGCAGTATATTTTCCGGGATCCCTCAGGAAGTCCACCAGTTCCTCAAGGTTTTCCTTTTCTTCCTTAAGACCCGCCACGTCCTCAAAGGTTATCTTTGTATCCCCGGCGTTGAACATTCTGGCCCGGCTCTTTCCGAAATTCATCATCCGGTTTCCGCCGGAAGCTCCCCCGGCCTGCGAGTTCATCAGTGCCATGAAGATAAAAAGCGCCGCCACGGTCATGAGGGCAGGCAGTCCGTAGACCAGGAGCAAACTGTCCCTTTCCACCTTATCTTCATAATAGGACGGGTACAGATCCTTAAGTTCCTTTTCCATGACGGACACATCCGCCACATAAAGTGTCCTCATCCTTCCGGTGCTCAAAACCACCTCCAGCGCACCCGTCGGGGTTTCCTGATAGGGCTTCACCACCACCGATCTCACGTTATCTTTTTTAACATCATTGACAAACTGCTCGTATGTGTAGACATCTGTCTTCTGGTTTCTGTTGCTCACCGAAAAGATCACGATGAATATGGCTGCGATCAGAAACACATACAGGGCAAGTCCTCTTCCGCTTCCTCTCAATTTAAGGTTAAACCTCCACTTCCGCAATATAGGGCAGGTTTCTGTATTTCTGGGCATAATCCAGCCCATAGCCCACCACAAACCTGTCCGGGATCTCATATCCGGTGTAATCCGCCTTGATGTCCACAACCCTCCTGTCGGGCTTATCAAGCAGGGAACAGAGCTTTACCGAATTTGCCCCCCTGCTTTTTAAGCTGTCCTTTAAGGCAGCAAGAGTCCTTCCCGTGTCGACGATGTCTTCCACGACCAGCACGTCCTTTGTCGCAAGGGGTGCATCGACATCCAGGATTATCTTGACCTCTCCGCTGCTTTCCGTGTCATCTCCGTAGCTGGAGCACCTCATAAACTCCATCTTCAAAGGACAGGTGATCCTCTTTGCCAGCTCACAGGCAAAAAAAGATGCTCCCTTAAGGATGCAGATGAGAGTGATCTCTTTTCCTTCATAGTCCCTGCTGATCTCTTCACCCAGCTCCCTTATCCTTCTGTCGATCTCCTCCTCGGAATAAAGCACCTTAAGTTTATCGCTCATATCAGGCCTCCTTTACCCTAATCTTAAGTATCCTCTTTGTATCCCTCCCCGGTGAGCACGAAAAGCCCGTCCGGAGATTTTCGATCCAGTAGACCTCGCTCTCATGGGCAAGCATAAGAAGCTCATCCCTGGCATCCACCGGGATCTTCTTATCGATAAGCAGATCCTTAACCTTCCTGTGTCCGCCCCGGATGCTGATCCTGTCGCCCTGCTGCCTGACCCTTATGAGGGAGTCAATGACAATTTTATCATAATCCAGAGCATACGTGTGTGAAACTTTTGTAAATTCCGGATCGTCCCCTTCAATAAGTGCAGCAGACAGGATCCTTCCGTCCACAAGCCGGATCTCTCCCTTTTTCAGAAGCTCCTGCAGGCTTATCCTGAAGCTTACATTCTCTTCCCCTGCCTTCTTTTTTTCGATTAGCACCCGGTCAAAGCTTCTTTTTGCCCTTAATCCGTATATGAGGTCGCAGCTTTTCCCGCTCTGCCTGTCAAAGAGCTCCGCCGTATCCCTGACGTGAACCGCCCCTATATCCTTCTTTTTCCCGGAAAGCCTGCAAAGAGCCTCATAGATGATCCCCCTGAAAAGACAGGGGTGCAGTTTCTTTGCCTTTATAACATCAATGCTGATCCCTTCCTTCTCCTCCCTGCAGCAGTCATCAAAGGCCTTAAGGATCTCCCTGTCAAGAAGATCCGAGACTGAGGCTGCTTCGGCGGCTGCCCCGGCCAGGTGCTGCACGGTCCGGGGATTGATCCTTTCAGCCTCCTTCAGGATAACATTTCTGATCCTGTTCCTTGAATAGTCATTGTCGGAGTTGGTGCTGTCCGTACACCAGCTTAAGCCCCTGCCTTTCAGATATTCTTCGATCTCGGTTCTGGTAACACACAGAAGGGGTCTTATGATCCTGCCGTTAACCGGGCTTATTCCGCAGATGCCCCTGATCCCGCTGCCTCTGAGCAGATTAAAAAGGACAGTTTCAGCCAGGTCGTTTTTGTTGTGGGCAACAGCTGTCCTGTCGGTCTTCTCCCCTTCAAAAGCCTCATAGCGGACAAGCCTTCCGGCCTCTTCAATGCTCAGACCCCTTTCCGATGCGATCTTTGGCACGTCCTTTCTGATACACTTAAAATCCACCCCGTGTTCACGGCAAAGTCCTGCCGTAAACTCCATGTCCCTTTCAGCCTCTTCTTCCCTGATCCCGTGCATAACGTGGATGACCCGGGGCTTAAGGTCATATTCCTCCTTCAGGCTTAAGAGCACAAAAAAAAGGCAGACCGAGTCCGCCCCTCCGGACACTCCCAGGGTGACACTGCACCCCCTTTCAAGCATTCCATGCTCTTTGATATATCCGGCTATCTTTTTTTCAAAGCTACTTTGTGCCATCTGCCTTAAAGATTATCTCATCCTCGTGCACCAGCCCGAGCTTTTCCTTTGCCGTTTCCTCGGCAAATTTCTTTGTCTTTGTATATTTTTCGTATTCCTTAAGCTCTTCAGTCCTGTTGTTTTCAGCCTCTATCCCGGCTTTAAGCTCTTCTATCCTTTTGGCGTTAGCGTCCCTTTTTCTGACAAGGTGGGCACCGTCCACAGCCATAACGCCCATAAGCATTATCACTACTACGATAATGCTGAATACGGCAAATCTGTTCTGTTTTGGTCTGCGGTACATCGCAGCCTTCATGTTGGCGGAGGACTGGGGCTTTCCGGAATGCCTTCCTCTCCTCCTTCTGTCGTCACGCATGGAAAACTCTCACCCATTATCAGTTTATGTTGCTAAATTATGTTAACACAATGGCACTTTTCCGTCAACGCACAACATCTGCCCTCTTCCGGCAGCACCCACCACCACATTTATGTTTTACCGCAGCTCTGCCAAACAGCGTTACTGCTACGTGGTCAACCAGACCACGTAAGCAGTAACCAAGCAGCAACCAAAAACTGCCTGATGTGCGTATTTTGCTTGACATTTGCACCTTTAGTGGGTATAAATATGGTTAGTGTCTGATTGGCTCTGGAAAAGCACAACGCACAGGGTCAAAAGGGAAATCAAGAAAGAGAGGAGTTCTAATATGAACAAAACAGAATTAGTTTCAGCTATGGCTGACAAGGCAAAGATCTCAAAAAAGGATGCAGAGAGCGCTCTTAAGGCTCTCACTGATACCATTACCACACAGCTTAAGAAGGGTGATAAGGTTCAGCTTGTAGGATTCGGAACTTTTGAGGTTTCAAAGAGGGCTGCAAGAGAAGGAAGAAATCCTCAGACCGGTGCGGTTATGAAGATCGCTGCTTCAAAGGCACCCAAGTTCAAGGCAGGAAAGGCTCTCAAGGATCTTGTAAATAAGAAATGATCTGAGATTGTTTACGAAGGGGGCGTGCTTTGCACGTCCCTTTTTTTTGGAGGAGAACAGGCATGAGACTGGATAAATTCCTTAAGGTATCGAGACTTATCAAAAGGAGAACGGTGGCCAATGAAGCCTGCGATAACGGAAGGGTCACCATAAACGGCAGCCCTGCAAAGGCCGGCAGCCGGGTAAAGGTCGGAGATATCATAGAGATCGCCTTCGGAGACAAAACCGTTAAGGCAGAAGTCCTGAAGATAGCGGAAACCGTAAAAAAAGATGAGGCGGCAGAGCTTTTCAGATACTGCTGATGTCCCTCGTGGTCCGGGCTGAACGGTAGCTCAAAGAGTTATCATTCAAGGGAATTTACAAGCCCGGTGAATATGATGACTCCGGTCCTGCTGTCCTTTATGACGTAAACAAAGGGCCTGTCACAGATAAAATACCGGTTTTCCGAAGAAGGTCCGGCTGAAGTCACCGCCATCTCGATCTCCGTAACCGCCGCTGCCCTGCTGCCTTCCTCATCTATCTCGATCTTTGCCCTGTGCCCTATGTCGGAAACATAGATTCTGTCAGCTATCCCGGAAAGGTCCGCCTTCGCGGGATCAAAAACATCTCTGATCCCCAGCTTTTCAAGATCCCCCTTAAGGTCTTTTGCTGTAATATCCATATCAAATCTGGGAACAGCAAGGATCTTCAGATCCGAAGGCTCCGAAGCGCTGAGCTCGTCCAGAAATTCCTCTTTTTTATCTGTTTCAAGACCTGCCCAGTCCTTTCCGACATTCAGGTCAGCATTGTCCTTCGGCATCATTATATCCATAGCCAGACTGCTTTCCTTATAGGGAAGCTCGACTCCGATAAAACCGTCCTTTTCAAGGTATCTGAAATATCCGTCATATAAATGCATCATATCCGCCGGAGTCCTGTTCCTGCCCCTGAATTCCTCCTCAAAGGTGTCCTCCTTCATGAATTCGTTTTCCCATTTGCCGTTAAAATATATGGCATTGATAACATCAAGCACCGTGTTCTCATCAGCCCCGCTGGCATAGTCTTTTATAAAGCCCCCGGTTTTTTCCTTTACCCAGTCCGAGATCTCCCCTGCCGCCTTATCGCTGTTTTTTGCAAAATCCACCACACTGACCCTGGCATCCATTTTTTCTTCGATCCCGCTTAAGAAGTCCTTCTTAATGCCTCCCTTTTCCGTAAAGGTTTTATCTGCCCAGAGGGAATTTGCGACGGTAAGGGTGTTTTTTAAACCGTGATCTGCTTTTTCAAAGGCACTGATATCTGAAAGGAAGGTTTCGATATCCTCTATGCCCAGAACGTCCTTCAGTTCCTGTGCCGTGTTTTTCCCGGCACCGTAAAGAACCATGGAAAGAGCCTCTGAAATACTTAAGGGAGAATAAAAGAGGTTCCCATCCTGATCCTGTATGTCAAAATATGCCCAGTTAAAGCCGTTAACAGCCTTTTTAAGGGCATCGCCGTCATTGACCTTCCCCGAAGCCGGTTCCCTGCCTTCCTGTGTGTTCATATCACTGTCCTCATCCTTAATGGTATCCTCCTCACCCGTATCATCCATGCCGGCATCGGCTTTTGCTCCTTCGTCCTCCTGCTCAAAACCTTCCGGAGCCGGCAGGATCTCAACGCTATCCGGATCCTCTTTGCCGCATCCTGACAGGAATAAGGCTGAAAGAGACGCAATGCATATCCATGAGATCATTCTGAAAAACCGGTTTGTTTTCATTTTCCCTCCTCTTTTAAGAGCTCACTGTATATCTCTCTTTTGGTAATGCCCCTGTCTTTTGCCGCCTTCTTCATGGCTTCCTTAAGCTCCGATCCCGCGTCGGTATAGAGCTTAACATGGTCTTTTACCGAAAGTGCCATAAATTCCTTTATTCTTTCCTGCTCGAGGTCCTCCCTGTTCCGCCCCTCAAGGACTATGACATATTCACCCCTGGGCTCATTTTCCTCAAAATATCCCAGAGCAGAACCCAGATCAGTCCTTAAGACCTCCTCATGAAGCTTTGTCAGTTCCCTGCAAAGGGCAGCTTTCCTGTCTTTCCCCACTTCCTCGCAAAGAACAGCAAGGGTCTTTTTTATCCTGTGGGGAGCCTCATAAAAGATCACGGTCCTTGTCTCATTCTTAAGCCGCAAAAGCACCTGCTCCCGGTCTTTTTTTTCTGAAGGCAGAAAGCCCTCAAAAACGAAGTTTTTTGAACTGAGACCGGAAACGGTCAGAGCCGTGATCAAGGCGCATGGTCCCGGAAGGGAAGTCACCGGAATGTTCTCTTCTATGCATCTTTTCACAAGAACCTCCCCGGGATCCGAGATCGCCGGTGTTCCCGCATCCGTAACAAGAGCCGTCTTTTTTCCGCTCATCATCTGCCCGATGAGGTATTCGGCCTTTTCATACTTATTATGCTCATGATAGCTTGTGAGGTTTCCCTTAATATCAAAATGATTTAAGAGTCTAAGGGTGTTTCTGGTATCCTCGGCAGCAATTATGTCAACCTCTTTTAAGATCTCCAGGGTTCTTAAAGTGATATCCTTAAGGTTTCCGATGGGCGTTGCACAAAGATACAGACAGCCCGGAGCTTCAATAGCCATAGATACTCGTTATCTCCTCCGTATATTTTCCGTTTTCATCGCAGATAATGAGGGGTTTTTCCACCGAAAGCCTCGAATTTGTTTCCTTTCTGCCCTCGATCAGAACCATGACCGGTTCCTTATTAAGGGAGGGATACACCAGCTTCATCCGCTTTGGTTCTATCCTGTTTGCCCTCATCTCTTCGAAGATATCCGCCAGTCTGAAGGGTCTGTGCACCATATAGAGACTGCCCTTTGGTTTAAGGACATATGAAGCCGCCTTCACCACATCCTTAAGACTGCAAAGGATCTCATGCCTGGCTATCGCCCTGCTGTCATTTCTATCCGCTATCCCGTGCCCTTCTATCATATATGGAGGATTTGCCGTTACAACATCAAAGGAAGCGGGGGGAAATAATCCTTCTGCTTCCTTCAGGTCACCTTCCATTATTTCGATCTTATCTGTAAGAGCGTTCATCAGAACGCTGCGTCTGGCCATATCAGCGCTTTTTTTCTGGATCTCCAGCCCGCAGATAAAGCCGGCTTCAGTCTTGGCTGAAAGCAGGATCGGAATGATCCCCGTTCCCGTTCCCAGATCCAGCACCCTTTTGCCCTTCCCTGCCTTTGCATAGCCCGAAAGCAGCACTGCATCCATTCCGAAGCAGAATAAAGAGGGATCCTGGATTATCTTTAATCCGTTTCTTTCGAGATCGTCTACCCTTTCTCCCTCGTGAACAAGGTCAGTCATCATCCAGCTTTGACTTTCCGCCCTCCTGTTTCTCCAGATTTTCAAGAGCCTTAAGTTCCTTTTCCTCGGCCTCCTGCTGCTGTTTCTTTGAGGATGATTTCCTGGTTCTGACCTTTCTGGGCTTGAACTTAAGCTCCTGGGCGGGATAATCCCTGAGTTCCTTTTCCTCTCCCTCTTCAACGATGACACGGACGATCTGTCTTAAGACATTCACGCTCTCAACCTGCCCCTTAAGTCCCTCGGGTGTGGTCACGAAGTCTCCCAGGGCGGGCAGCTTTTTGTTGAGATATTCATAGGTATCTTCTTCATTCTTAAGGCAGCACATAAGCCTTCCGCAGACCCCGGAGATCTTTGCCGGATTAAGGGAAAGATTCTGCTCCTTTGCCATCCTGATGGAAACCGGTGCAAAGTCCGAAAGATAGGCATGACAGCAGAGCACCCTGCCGCAGATCCCCACTCCTCCAATGATCTTGGTTTCGTCCCTGACTCCGATCTGCCTTAATTCGATCCTGGTCTTGAAGACCGATGCCAGATCCTTCACCAGCTCCCTGAAATCCACCCTTCCGTCGGCCGTGAAATAAAAAAGGAGCTTGTTCTGGTCAAATGTATACTCCGCTTCCACAAGCTTCATATCCAGCTTATGCCTGTAAACCTTTTCAAGACAGATAGCAAAGGCTTCCTTTTCCTTCTCCCTGTTTTTTCTTTCCGTCTCCCGGTCTTCCCGGGTTGCGATCCTCATTATCTTTTTGAGGGGCTGGACCACTTCCTTGTCCTCAACCTGCCTGATGTCCGACACCGCCTTGCCGAATTCCACTCCTCTGGCGGTCTCAACGATCACATTATCCCCTCTTTTAACGTCATAGTTCCCCGGTGAAAAATAGTAGATCTTTCCAGCCGTCCTGAACCTGACACAAATCACTTCCGTCATTATTATTTTCCTGTTCCAACAGCGCTCTCAGTACCCTGCCGCACTTAGGAGGAGCACATCCATGGTGCCCTCGGTGTTGGCATTATAGTGAAGCCTTTTCCCGGTCTTCTCAAGAGCCTTAAACACGCCGTTTATCTCTTCATAACTGTATTTTTTCGCCTTCGATACAATATAACCCGTTTCATTTGTAAATGTCAACGCAAGAGAGTTGTCTGAAGCCTTGCAGATCAGCATATCCCTGTACCACAGCAGAATGAGATCCATCACGGTCTCCAGCTCCTCCTTTCTCGAAGCCATTTCCCTGGCACATCTGAATATATAGGAAAACTCACTGCTGTCAGCCCTCTTAAGAAAATCCAGGGTCTCGTTGAAGATCCTTTCAAAATCCTCCGACTGAGCCATTTCCAAAGCCCTGCCTATGCTGCCCCTCGACAGGGAAGCACTTATGAAAGCCCTGTCCGGGTCGATCCCGTAACGGCTCACCAGATGGTCTGAAACCACCCTGTCCGGAAGGGGATTCATTGAAAATGATGTACACCTGGACAGGATCGTGGGAAGCAGAGCCTCCCTGTTTTCCGTTAATAAAATAATGACGGCGTAATCCGGCGGTTCTTCTATGGTCTTAAGAATCGCATTCTGACCGTTCAGGTTCATTTTCTGGGCATCCGGAACGATATATATCTTTTTTCTGTTATAAAAGGGCTTGATCAAAACATCACCGATGATCTGCTCTCTGACCTCATCAACGCTTATGAGGTTTGGCTTTTCATGGTTTACTGTTATTATGTCGGGATGGTTATTGGTCCTGGCAAGAATGCAGGATCTGCACTTCATGCAGGGTCTGTCTCCGCCTTCCTCGCATAAAAGCGCCGCCGCAAAAATCCTGGCCACAGTCCTTTTTCCCGTTCCCCTTCCTCCTTCAAGGATAAGGGCATGGGGAGGCCTGTCGTCTTTAGATGTATTTTGCAGATAACCCTTAAGATTATCCTGCCCCACTATATCACTGAATTTATATATCTCTTCCATGATCCGCCATTCTGTCACGGTCATCCCGGTCTGACGAAACACACAGACTGAAAGACCGCGGCCTTTTTTCTCACATCAAAAGGTCGATCAGAAGTCCCCTGATCTCCCCGATCTTTGCCAGTATCGAAATATTATCCTTTTCGTCCTTCAAAAGCTCCGCCGCAAGCTCGTCAAGATTCTGATCCACAAGGCGGATTATGCCGTAAACCCTGTGTCTGCCCCTTTTATCCAGAAAGTTCTGTCTTGAAAACTTGTGGGACCGGTTCAGGATCTCATTCATAAAATCCTTTACAAGGGTACGATATTTTTTCATATCCTTGATATCCTTGCGTTTTCCGATCCTCTCTCCCTGCATGGTGATCTCATCCATCATGGCAGAAAGTCTGGCCTGAAGGTCCTTTTCTTCTATATTGCTTATGAGGGCAAACCTGAAGGCATCATCCCCCTGCCTGACCTGTGATGCCTCCTGTGCCGGAGTTATGTTGTTTACATTATTGACCTTTATATCCATTCGCGATAAATTCCCTTATCTCCCGACAGCATCTTTCAAGATCATCATTTACAAATCTTTTCGTGATCCCGGCATCGAAGATCTTTTCCTCGGAAAAATCCTCACTGTCCGCAAGAAACCTTCTGCACATTTCCCTGTACTTCGGCTCTTTTTCCTTCCGTTCCCGGTTCAATGCACGGCTCAGTCTCTCTCCGTCCTCCACCTCTATATATATCGGAAAGACCCTCTCTCTGCCGTAATACTCTCTGAGTTTTAAATAGGATTCCAGTGTACCTATGCCAAGATGATCCTGTTTTTCAAGGTCGATCCCGCCGTCGTCCATGGTGAAATAGTGCCAGGGTCCAAGTGCCGAAGGATATTCCCTTTCTTCTATCATCCTTCCGGAGGCCTTAAGCCCTTCATATTCCTCATTTGATACAAAATGATAGTCGAGGCCTTCCTTTTCTCCGCTCCTGATGGGTCTTGTGGTATATATGACTATGTTTTTAAGTCCCGTATCCCTGAGGAGCCTCTTATAGATGCTGTCCTTTCCGGACGCACTTTTTCCCATCATGTAATATATATATCCCATTATACCGTAACAGTCACCCTGCCGTCCCTCAAGCCTCTGAGCTTAGCTCCGCTTTCGCTGAAGAAACGGATCTGTTCGATGATCTCCTTTGTTATCTCCTCTCCCGGAATGAGCAGGGGAACATCCGGCGGGAACGAATACACAAAATCTGCCGCAAAGCGCCCCTCTGAGCTTAAAAGATCAGTTTCCTCCTTATCCGAGTTTATTGCTTCGTAGATCGTCATCTATCCCCCTGACAGCCTCCTTAAGTCTGAAAAAACCCTCCGGAGTATCCATGACAGAACATATACAGAGGCAGAATCTTCCGTAAGCCATCTCAGGCTGGATGTGATACTTCTTAAGCAGGATGTCATATATCCTTCTTCCGCTTAATCTGCCGCTTTCATCATAAAAGTTAAGCTTTGTTCCGTCAAAACCGGCTCCTCCTGCCCGTCTTACTTCCTCCCCCGTGATCAGGCGGACAGAGCCCGTTTGTCTGCAAAGGTCATAGACCCCGGCCAGTTCTTTTTTAAGAGCCTTTTCTCTGTCACTGCCCTCTCTTTCAACCAGAGCAAGGCACTCATCCATCCCGGCCATGAGAACATATGACGGGCTGCTGGTCTGAAAGATATTGATAAAAAACTTCAGTCTTTCCGGATCCACCCTGTTTCCGTTAACCAGGCACAGAGCAGATGAGGTGAGAGCCGGATATGTTTTGTGGAGGCTGACTATTGTGACATCCGCCTGTCTGCTGACCTTAAGATGAGCTCCGTGAGCACCGTCCACAATCAGGGGGATGTCTCTTTCATGGGCTATCTTAGCAGCCTTCTCCACATCCGAAATGAAGCCTTCATAAGTCGGTGAAGTTATAAAAACGGCATCCGGTCTCCGGATGCTTCTTAAGGTCTCATCAAGGGAATCTGTGTCCAGATCGCCGAAGATCCCGTATTTGTCGTACATACGCGGTTTCACGTAAAAGGTCTCGATCTCCCCCAGATAGGCCGCATTAAAGGCGCTTTTGTGGCTGTTTCTGACACAGACAAGTCTTCCCCTGTGAGGAACAGCTGCGCTGATCGAAGAAAGGACTCCGCAGGTCGATCCGTTTACCAGCAAAAAAGCCCTGTCTGCCCCGTAATGCCCTGCCGCTCTTTTTTCAATGTCACCTATGAGCCCCCCGGGACAGCTCAGATCGTCAAACCCGTCGATCTCGGTAATGTCGATGTCATATGCCCCGGAAAGAAGGGATCCCTTCATATTTCTTTTGTGTCCGGGCATATGAAAGGGATATATATCCGAGGAAGAAAGATCTTTAAGCTCACTTCTTAAGGATTCTTCTTTTTTCATGCCTGACTATGGCCTTTCTTCCTCATTTTCAGGGTCTCAACCATCGAGCACCACTTATCAGCCGCACTGACCACCCAGGCCTCCCTGCATCTGGGAACCTTTGTGATGGTCAGGGGAAACATGTGCTTGCTGATTATGTCCTTTTCCCTGTCGCTTAAGTCAAACTCCTTCTGAGCGTTTTTAAGAGCCGTGTGGGGATGGGTGAAACCGTGGATCCTCCTTTCCGGCTTTTTGTCATGCCAGTCATAAAGAAAAAAATCGTGGAGGAGAGCCCCGCGGACTATAGCCCGCTCATTCATCCTCACATGTATTTTCTCAAAGAACCGGTGCATCCTTAGACTTGTTTCGGCAACCCTGAGACAGTGTTCATGAACAGACACCTGTCCGTGCTGAATATAGTCCTTAAGGCTTTCATAGTTCTTTGAATCAAGGATCTCCTGTCCGTGTTCAAGTATCTTTTTGTTCATATTGCATTCTCTCTTCTCTCTTCCGTGCTCCCGGTCTCATTGCTGTCCCGCATTGGGATCTGAATTCTGACCCGCATTGGGATCTGTGTTCTGACCGGCATTGGGATCCGCATTCTGTCCGGCATTGGGATCCGCATTCTGTCCGGCATTGGGATCCGCATTCTGTCCGGCATTGGGATCCGCATTCTGTCCGGCATTGGGATCTGCACCCTGCGCAGGAGTGTTGTTCTGGGCTGCCAGAGCCTGCTGCTGAAGCAAAAGCAGAGCCATCTCATCCGTCATTGGAATGTAGCCCTTCTGGATAGCGATCAGCTTTTCCTCATCCGAAAGGGAAGCAAGTGCCTTTTCTTTGGTCATGCTTCCGAAAACCACCACAGGCTCCCCTTTTTCAACTATGGAATAGATTTTCTCCGCCTTGCTCTTTGGAAGGTTTATGCACCCGTGGGATCCGCTCATATAATAAATGTGCCCGCCGAATTCATTCCTCCAGCTGGCATCATGCATCCCGACATTCCCGTTAAAGGGCATCCAGTAGGATACGGAGGAAGAATAGTTTTCACCCACCAGCGTGGCATCCCTTTCCTTATAGGTGATGCCGTAGGTTCCGACCGGAGTCCCATTCCCCTTTATAAGGCTTCCCGACACAAAATCCGATTCCTCCACAAGACCCGAATCCTTATACACATACAGATGCTGGGCATCGAGGTCGACCTCCACATAGGTCGTGCCTATGTCATTTCCGCCGGTCTTATATCCCAGTCCCGTTCCAAAATAGACAGGTTCAAAATCTCCGCCCTCAAGGTTTTTAAGCCTTTCACAAAGCTCGCCTGCCGTTGTGACCCTGTCCATCCACCAGCCGAAATCCCCTCCTGTCACAGTGATCACACTTCCGTCATGCTTCCTGAATTCCCTGCTGATCCCGAATGTATCATATTTTTTCGAAAGGGAATTAACATATTCCCTGACAGCTTCTTCTTTGACCGAAGAAACCCTTCCGTTCTCTATGGTAAGAAAATTCCTTGCATCCTCCGGTCCAAGGCTTTCCGATTCGCTGCCGAAGGGTATCCTGAGGTTAAATTCACCCAGTTTCCTTTCAAGCTTTTCCTCATCAGACTCCACGACTGCTTCTGCATCAGAAAAGACTACCTCCTGGGCCTGCTCAGGAAAAGCCATCGCTTCGTTTGTTTCTTCCGGCTGACCTTCCTCTGCGGACTCTGTCTGCGGCTTGGTACCGCATCCGGCAAGGCAGAGGGCAGCCAGAACTGCAATCATCACTTTCAGTTTTCTCATTTATATCCTCGTTCCAACCTGCTTCTTATCTTTGTCTTCTGTTCTCGTACTCCTCAACAAGATGGTCGTACCTTCCCAGATTCATATTCATTATAGTCTTAATCCTTTCACCGTCAAACAGTCTTCCTCTGGTGATCAGGAGTATCTTGTCGTAGTATTCATGCAGGGAAGGATCCTCTATGAGATTCTTATTTTCCCTGACACTTTCGCGGTATCCCTCCGGAACGCTTCTTTTTAAATGCCCCACCCTCCAGTTGGGATCATAATCGGCAGGCAGCTTTGAAAGCAGGGGATCTCCAAGGCAGTAGGTGTCATTAAGATAGAGGTCCGAATTATAATAGACCAGGATCCCCGCCGCGTTATCCAGGATGCCTCCGATAAAGTTCATCTGCCTCAGTTCATCCGTTGCCTGGTTGTTCCAGGTGTCCTTAATACACATGGTCCCTGTTCTCTTATAAGAAACAAGGTTGTTGTATAAGCCGGTGGTATTGGAATAGTTTTCCCTCTCGTCAGAAATCGATGAGGAGAATTTATGACCGAACATATACTGGGAGCCGATCACCGTTCCGAAGGTAAAGGACCATACCACGGTGGAAACCACCACAAAATTGAAGGCAGTCCTGACCTTTCTTATTGAATCGAAGTAATCCTTTTCCCTGTTTAACATCATGGTGCAGGAGAACACACTCACAAAAAGCATGACCGTGAAATGTCTTCCCATCATGAAATCCCCGCCGATTCTCAGGACGTAAATTCCGTAGACCACAATTCCCGCAGCAGTAAGGATATATTTTATCTTCTTTATAAGTATGGATATGACAACAAAGGCGGCAGGCACCACTATGACCACCGCATCACACAAAAACGTGTACCAGGCATAGAGCACTCCGTGCTTGAAATAGTCGATGGTGGATATGCCGGTTCCGATCTTCACATAGGCTGTGTTGGGAAAGGGAAATCCGTAATAGAAAAGGGAAAACAGTTCCCAGAGGATAAAGGGTGAAAGCCCCAGAAAAGTTATGCCTGCAGCCTTTAAGAAACTTACCTTATCTCTCTTCATCAGGAAAATATACACGATCATGGGAATGAACATTAAGACCAGATCCATCCTGACCAGGGCAATGCCGGCAAAGGAAAGAGCCAGCAGAGTCAGTTTCTTAAAGTCAAATCGTTCATTGGAAAAATACTGCCATAAAAAGAGTGCGGAAAGCAGGAACATCAGACTGTTTTCAAGTCCCGAGGTTGTGTAGCTTAAAAAAGCCCTGCTTCCCACAAAGGCAAAAAAGCCCATAAGAACCTGCTCTTTTGTCCGGCAGACTTTATAAGCGAATATGTAATATGCCAGAGCCGTATAAAGCACATCCAGCAGCATTGAGGAAAAAAAGATCTCTCCCGTCAGAAGGTTGGGAACAGCACAGGAAAGGGTGTAGAGCGGGCTCGTTGTAGCACACACTCTCTCCCCTATGTTATAGACAAAGCCGTTTCCCTCAAGCAGATGCTTAACCATCACATAACCGTGATAGGAATCATCCGACTGCCAGCCAAGCAGGATTGAAAGCAGGATCAGTCCCAGCAGGGTGGAGAATCTGGCCTTATCAAGATCTGTCACTAATTCTATATGAAATCTTTTCTTAGCTTTTTCAGCCATGTCTACCTTTAAGTATCCTGTCTTTTGTCAGAAATCTGTTATGAAAAGCAGTCTTAAAATATTTGAAATTGGCAAAAAAGCTGTTCTGGGAAACGCCCTCTGTCCTGGCAGCCCAGTGTCCCGGGATCTCAATGAACTTTACCCCGAGTCTCAGGGGCTTCAATGCCGTCTCAAGGAAAAACGGATGCTTTAATTCTTCCCAGTCTATGCTTTTCATCAGCTCAGTGGGGAATATCCTGTAGGCATAGGTGAGGTCGCTCAGGCCGACACCGTAAAAAATGCCGATACTGCGTTCAAAGATCAGGTTGCAGATGAGCTTTATCTTATTATAGTTTTCAAAGCCCCCGCCCCTTCTCCAGCGCGTGGCTGTAATGATCCTGTCAGGATACTTCTTTGCACCCCTGATGAACTTTTGTATCACATTGGGATCTGTTTCAAGATCACTTGACATCATCACAACATGCGAGCCCTCCGCCAGATCGATGCCCTCCCTGATGGCTCCCCCCACAAAGGGAAGAGTCTGCTCATGGATATATATCTTAACCCTGCCGGAAAACTGTTCTATCAGCTTTTCAGCTGTTTTCACCGTTTCCGGCGAGGTTCTGTCGCAGACGATGATGATAAACTCTGCCAGATCCTTTTCATTGCAGGTCTGCACGATAGTCTCGACAGTCTGCCTCAAGGAATAGGTTTCGTCCATGGCAGGCAGGAGGATCGTCACATTCTTAAATTTCTGTGTTACGGGATATCCCGGTGTTTTTTCGTTTTTTTTCATATATGACCGTCACTTCTTCACAAGTGTTCTCTTCACCATTTCATATTGCTTGTTCACCGTGCTCCAGTTGATCGTTATCTCCTTTGCACGTCTGTTGACCACCTCCATTATCTCATCATAAAAATTAACGAAGGTCGACACTATGTTCTTGCCGAATCTGTTATGATTCACATCATCATTTAAGATCCTTATGACGGCATCCTTGGGCTTCGAGGGATGATAGGCTCTCTGACATGTCAGTCCCGTCACCGTATCCGCCACCTGAAGTATCCTCATGATGGTGTTCATCTTTGAACTGTCAATGTGGTTCGGATACCCCGATCCGTCCCCTCTTTCATGATGCGCCAGAATAACATCGGCGACTGCATCATTGATCCTGCCTCTTAGGAGGTTCTCTGCCACGGACACATGCTGTCTCATGGTTTCAAGCTCCTCGGGAGTCAGTTTTCTCGGAGCCTCAATGATCTCAAGAGGAACAGACAGCATCCCGACATCATGAAGGATCGAGGCATAGTAGAGAGTGCTCAGCTCCTCCTGGGTAAAATCCTCACCCATCCTTTCGGCGATCTCGGTGGCAACACAGGTCGTTGTAACAGTGTTAATGACATTATACTCATCCCTGAATCCGGAGATATACATAAGCATCTCCACAAACTTGGTCTTTTCCTGATCCGAGAGCATGATGTTAGAGAAGATCTCATCCAGTTCTTCCCTATATTTTCCCAGCTTGAGCTTGTTAAAAAGCTCGTGTTTAACCTGAGCCTGGGCACAGAGATCAAAAGCCTGCTGTGAAAACTTTGTACCCACATAGTTTTTAAGTCTTGTATAATCAAACCTGTCCCCGATGGAAGTGTTATAGATATCCACCATGTTGGCAAGGTTCAGAAAGTTTGCAACTTCCTTATATTCAAAGTCCACATCCACAAGCTGCTTATAGTCGATGTGATGATACATAAGAACCTTGGATCTCTCATCCCCCAGGGGAGAAATGTATTTCATAAAAAGAGACCCGTAGATGGAATGGGGCATAACATCAGTCATGTCAAACTTAAGGATATCGGAATCAGTTTCAACCTTAAAGGCACCGATATCGTGGAGCATTCCAAGGAGGGCAAATTCTGCAAGCTCATAGTCTTCATACCTGCCCTCGCACTCCATCATGCAATAGAGGATATATCCCACTCTGGCACTGTGATCCGAGATCTTCTTATTTATAAGTCTTAGAATCTCACGGCAGAGAACACAAATGTCCCTGCTGGCAACAATCTCCATGAATTCCCTCTCTTACGGGATCAGCGCTTAATGCGTTTTAAGACCGGCACTCATCCGGACTCCCGAAACGCATTGAATACGTCGCAAAACAATAACTGCCTGCTTTGGCAAACCATCAACTAAGTATAATATAATATGTACATTTTTGGCAAATCCGTCAGGATCATGCCCCAACAGAATCCCTGTCTGCTTAAAGGCAAAAAGAAGAAATCTGCAAAAAAAACTGTATCGATGAACGATACAGTTATCAGTGCCTTGAGTCGGAATCGAACCAACGACACAGGGATTTTCAGTCCCTTGCTCTACCAACTGAGCTATCAAGGCTCAATATAAACGGTCTTAAAACCAAATAGCGGGGACAGGATTTGAACCTGTGACCTTCGGGTTATGAGCCCGACGAGCTTCCAGACTGCTCCACCCCGCGTCATATGTAGGAAGGAGGAACCCACGAAGTGGGAGGATGCCTTCCATTCCCCTGTTTTGATGGATGGTGGTGGATTCGAACCACCGAAGCAACTTGCAACAGATTTACAGTCTGCCCCCTTTGGCCACTCGGGAAACCATCCTTAAATTAGAAGATATTAAAAATATCAAGCCGATGAGCGGACTCGAACCGTTAACCTGCTGATTACAAATCAGCTGCTCTGCCAATTGAGCCACATCGGCATTTGCAGGAAGGAGGGGAGCTGCAAGCTACCCGCATCCTGAAAATAAAAGTGGGACCTATAGGGCTCGAACCTATGACCCTCTGCTTGTAAGGCAGATGCTCTCCCAGCTGAGCTAAGATCCCATAAACAAAACACAAGGAGATGTTACCACATTCAGACAAACATTTCAAGACTTTTTTGTCTGAAACGACCCACGACGGACTTGAACCGACGACCTCCGCCGTGACAGGGCGGCGCTCTAACCAACTGAGCCAGTGGGCCTTAAAAACACTTATCAAACCTTCTGAACCCCAAAAACCTGGAAAATGTGCCCTTTGGCACATTTTCCGGTGCGCTTTGGCGCGCTATGCGCGACAGCACCGCGGGGAAGTACCCTTTACCAAAAGTTCAGATCTTTCTGAACCTCAAAAATCTGAACATTGAACAATAAATCCGATAGCGCTTTCACACTCCATCCTAAGGAATCCACCGCCTTCGGCGGTTCCCCTTTGGACTAAGAACAAGTCTTCGGTCTATTAGTAACGGTCAGCTGCATGCCTCACAGCACTTCCACCTCCGTCCTATCTACCCCGTACTCTCCG
>Ga0310695_10000530_pt1 | contig 98511 bp, 73 predicted proteins | sample RumenRJG_04DNA_FD_203882 | JGI IMG/M metagenome (GOLD analysis project Ga0310695, IMG submission 203882) | Bovine rumen microbial communities from Lethbridge, Alberta, Canada - RJG_04 (v2) (version 2) | ecosystem: Host-associated > Mammals > Digestive system > Stomach > Rumen | place: Canada...
CGTGGTGAAGGCTGAAAGTGGCGTGACCACTCTGAAGCTGATCTGTGCCGGTGGTGTGCTCCCGCTGCGAGTCAGAGGTGCCAATCAGGCTGAGGGTACAGAGATCCACAGTCTATTCGGAGAGACAACTCCCAACGAGAAGGGTGAATATAAGATGTATAACACTGGTCTCAGTCCTAAGATGCCAGAGGTAGAATTTACCGTTGAGGGCACGTACACGACGCCTGAGCAGATTAAAAATATCATCATCGAAGTTCAGAAGGATGGTGTATGGATGCCTCTTAACGCAACTACAGGCGAACCTGCTTGCAAGATCTTGGTGGACGACACATTCACTCCTGTACCCGAGAGAAAGAACATTGCCAATGAGTACAAGAAGTTTACCAACTACGTACAAGGTTCGTTTGTGAATGACTTCTGGTGGAAGTAATAACTTCATCGCTGAAAACATTAAAGGCTCGCTCTTACAAGCGGGCCTTTTTTAGTTTTTTTGTGATGGTCAGGATTCTGGATTATCCAACGGACTGCTCGCTGGGTGCCCATGTGCCTTTGAGGATTTCATCAACCAGACTACCGCCTTTATTTCTCAATCAGGCATACGGCGTAGGCAGAGATGCCTTCCTCGCGGCCTGTAAAGCCGAGTTTCTCGGTGGTCGTAGCCTTAATGGAGATATCGTCCTCATCGCAACCGCAGATGGCAGCCATACAGGCCTTCATGGCGGGGATATGGGGATTCATCTTCGGGCGCTCGGCACAGATAGTGGCATCGATATTCACCAGCCGGTAGCCCTTCGTGGCAATGAGGGCGATGGTGTCGCGGAGGATAATCTTGCTGTCCATGCCGTCGGTCTCGGCAGAGGTATCTGGGAAATGATAGCCTATGTCGCGCATGTTCGCTGCACCCAACAGGGCGTCGCAGACGGCATGCAGCAGCACGTCGGCATCGCTATGACCCAAGAGGCCTTTACTGTGTTCAATCTTGATGCCGCCCATCCAGAGGTCGCGGCCTTCTACTAACTGATGGACATCGAAGCCCATGCCTACTCGAATGCTCATTTTTTCTTTGATTATAGTTTAATGTTTATAGTTTATAGTTGATTACTTCTATAGAATTCAGATAATACACAAGGGCTTGCCAGGTTATCATCTATAAACTATAAACTATCAACTATAAACAATATCATTATCTCCTAAACAGATCCTTAATACCGTCCATGTCGAAGGCGAGGGTGAAACGGAGGGTCTGGTCGAGAGGATTGCTCTTCGCTGTGGAAATGACGTAACCCACATCGAGGGAGAAGACACTCATGCGGAAGCCACCGCCGACGGTGAAGTACTTCATGTTACCCTTCGACTCCGACTGATGATGATAGCCAGCACGGAGGGAGAACTGGTCGTGATACACATATTCGGCACCGAGGCTCCAGGTAATCTCCTCAAGTTCCTCCTTGAAGCCGTCGGGAGCATCGCCAAAACTCTTGAACATACCGCTGATACTGCTCACGTCGCTGTACTCCCGACGCACGCGGTCCTGATAGTCGCTGTTCGACTCGCCCTCCTCCTGACGGGGCACCGTGGGCACCATCAACTTGTTGGCATCGGCAGAGAAGGAGAAGCGGTTGTACTCGTCGACAGGCACCATCAGCGAGGCACCCAGACGGAGGTTGGCAGGCAGGAACTGGGCTTCGTCGTCACCATAGAAGGAGATCTTAGAGCCGATGTTCGACATGTTCAGACCCAAGCCCAACTGACACTCCCGACTGCCGAGCATAATGTAATTGTTATAGTACATCGCCAGGTCGGCAGCGAAGGCAGAGGCAGGTTTGGAGTCCTCGCTGTAGTCATAGCGCAGGTCGCTGTGTATCCATCGGATGGCGGCAGCCAGGGAGAACTTCTCACTGAGCATCATCGAATAGGCCACGTCGAGCGACATCTCGTAGGGCTTCACGCTCATGCCATCGTCGGCAAACACCTCACCGAGGGAGAAATAGCGCAGCGAGCCGGAGATAGAGGAGTAGTCGCCTATGCGATAATAGCCTGCCACATAGGCCAGGTCGATATCATTGACGAGTTGTCGCAGCCACGGGGTGTAGTTCAGCGCGATGCCTGAGCGGCTGATGCAGAAGGGGTACTTTGCGGGGTTCCAGTACTGCGAGTTCACATCGGGGTCTGTAGCCACACCGATGTCACCCATGGAGGCACCACGGGCATCAGGGGCGATGGTCTGCGAGATGACAGCATGCTCCACGGGATTGAACATCTGGACCTTGTCTTCGTCTTGGGCAAAAAGAGGTGAGAGGAAAGAGGAAAGAGGAAAGAGGAAAGCGAATACCATCATGAACAGTTTCAGCGGTCGGAGTAATCTCCTTCCACTTTTCACTTTCCACCTTCCACTATTAAATTGTTTCATATTCATATATCTTCCTTAATCTACTTTTATCTTCATAATCTTCCTTAACTTCTACTTCACGCCCTATAATAACGTTTCCGCCACCTATTTATTGTTTGAAGACTATCAATTTAACGGTTTTCGAAGTTCCGCCCACGGTAAACCTGCAGAGGTAGACCCCCGTGCGCAGCAGGGAACCGCCACTGAGGCAGAGGTTCCAGTTGAGCGCATAGGCACCGTTCGTAGCGACCCCCTTCAACTCCCGTTTGTAGAGTTGACGCCCGGAGAGGTCGAACACCTCCATCAGTATGTCCATATCCATACCCGTCATGCTCTGGGTGATGATAAACGTGGCCTGGTCCCAGACGGGGTTCTTCGTACAGATGACATTCACATTGCCCGAGGAGGCATCGTCATCGACCAGGAACGAGAGGCGGGAGACAGACGAATTGTTCAGCACGTCCCAGGCCCTGAACTGCAGGTTATGAGCGCCTTTCGACAGTTCGGGTATGCTGAAGGCGACATTGCCGCTGCGATAGTCGCCGAAGTCGAAAGTGAAGTAATCGTTGAGATTGTAGGTCTGCGCCAGTTCGCCGTCGATCACGAGTTCGAGGTCGTGGCCGATGCTGCTGCCCGAGGCGTTGATGCCACTCTCGTCGTAGAGTTCTGCGAAGAAATAAGGTGTGGCGTTGACCTTGTCGCCATTGGAGAACGAGCGACTGTTGAGGTAACAGAAGATAGAGGGTCCGATGGAATCATTGGTTGCCGTCTCACTATCGGAGAGGACGAAACCGTCTGTCAGCCCGTGAGCTGTCTCCGTGTTGTCATTGCTGACGGCATAGAGTGTCATCAGTCCGCTGCCGTCCGCATAACTGATATCCTTGGGTACGGCGAAGGTAAACCGGAACACGCCCTGCCTCACGCTGTCGGAGCCCTGATAGAGGGTCTTCGTACGGTCTTGGTAGACGAAGGGCGTCTCAGCCCCTTGCGACGAGGTGTCGTTGAGTTTGCAGACGATGGTCTCCTCGGCATCGCGGACAGTCGCCGTCACGACACCCTGGAAATCGTCTGCCGCCTTTTTCCCCCGTACGACATGGCCTGTGACCGTAGCGATGGAACCGGCACCGAGGGTGACAGCAGCGCCCGCAGGCTGGCCGTTGATGCTGTCGATGACGACCTGAGCCTGGGGGCAGGCTAACCGAAGGGCCGGATCACCCAGGAGCGAATATTGCAGTTTGTTGGGCGATGTGTCACGACCGGTGCTGACGAGGTCGCACTTCGCCTGTCTGGCCGCCTCGCCGATGGTGTAGCCAGGACTGAGCACATACTTGGTGAAGGCGAGGTTCATCGCCTCGTTGTAGTTGGCATAGACCGTACGGGTGGTGCCGAAGAAGGCCACACCCCCACCCCTTTGACTGAGCATGACGGTCTCGCCGATATTGTCCTCCTGTCCGTCGAAGGGCATGATATCGCAGGAGGCGGTAAGCCACAACGGCAGACGGTTGGTGGCAGAGGTCTCGAAATCGGCCAGTTTCATCACCAGTTCGTGAGAGAAGGCATAAGGCGCCCCATGGCCGTTGTAGTTCATGAACAGCGCCCCGTCAGCCATCTGCTGCTTGATCTGACGGGTCACCTCCGGATAGGAATAGCCCGTGGCAGAGGAGGTGCGCTGGTAGGCATCCCAGTAGATCTTCTTCACCTGATAGCCCGGGTAGTTGTCCTCCACGAGGGTAGCCACCCGGTCGGCGGTCGACATGTGAGTGTTGCTGTTGCCATCGTCACCCATCACGCAGATCACGTTCTGCCAGGGACCGGCATACTCGTTGGCAGCATAACTGAGGGTCTTGTCGACGAGCACCTTGGCCTGTTCCTGCGTCCGGGCAGGATAGCGGCCTACCGCCACGTCAGGCTTGCCCTTGTACGACGTTCTGTCTTGGATCACCTCCTCATCGTCGAGCAGACAGAAGAAGTCGTCGCTGACGTAACAGTTCACGTGACTGAATGAGTTCTCGCTCTCGAAACAGAGCAGGAAGTCGTCCGGATCTTCCTCGTCCCAGTCGTCACACAGCATCCGGTTGTCCCAGGCGCCGTCGCCAAAGAGCAGCAGATAGCGCGGCAGGTCCTCGTCGGAGTCGGCACGGTCGTAGAGCATCTTCATATACCGTCGGTAGGCGGTGGCATCGGGGGTGCCGCTGGAGTACTCGTTGAAGAGTTCGTCGGCAGGTACGATCCTGACCCTCATGCCGTCCTGCTCCTCGTGCCAGGCCTTGATGCGCTCTGCCTCTGTCAGCACCTGCTGGTTGGTGGGGATGATGATGACCATATCCACAGCCTCATCGGCGTGGTGGTCCTGATTCATGATGAGGTAATGGAAGTCGGGCACGGGCAGGTCTGAGGCCTGCAGGTCTGTCATGGCCTTGGGGGTATCGAGTGTCAGCGAGAGATAGTCGAGCCGCAGGTTCGCCCCAGAGGTCTGGGTGATGGTGACGGTGTTCTCTCCCGCCTTCAGGTTCGTCAGCGGATAGTTGGTGACGTTCTCTTCGGCCTCCGTGTAACTGTCGAGGGATACATGTCGCGAGACGGTGCCGACGACGGAGTCGTTGACGGCGATGGTGGCGTCGATGCTGCCGTCGTAGGTCAGCGCAACCGTCAGGGTGCCGGTCTCGCCATTGGCATGGAGGGTATAGTCGCGCGGACTGTCGATCGTGAAGAGCCGTTTGTCGAAGAGGTTACGGCCACCGTGATACCAGGCATAGTCGTCTACCTCATACAGGTCATGATAGTCATTGGCCGTGGGGTAATGGGCTGCCGTGAAGTCCTCCTGGCTGATGGAGAGCGGCTCCTCGTCGCCTTCCGTCAGGAAATAACTGCCATATTCAGAATAGGGGTTCCGGGTGCGGACGGTGGTGGTGGCCGACTCCCAGTTCACAGGCCCTACGGCATAGAACAGCCGGCGCCCGTCGACGACGCAGGTGGGCACCTCCTGCAGGTCGTCCGTCGCTGCCAGATAGTCACCCGTCAGCCTCTCGGGCTGCAGCGCCCCGCCGTAGCCATACAGCCTCACCTTCGAGGGGTCAGAGAAGCCTGCCTTCTTGATCAGGGCGTCCGTCAACTGATAGAAGCCCGTCTCGGCGACGCTGATCTTCGCCCACGTTCCTGTCTGCAGGATGCTGTGGTCGGCATAGCGCTCTCCGTCCGTGCCGGCGGCACGCGTCCTGGCAATGCCCGTGGCGGTCACATTCAACTTGAACGACACCAGTTTCTGGTATCTCCCGTCGCGGAACACCAAGGGTACCAGCGACACCTCGAGCACGCCCTGCTTCCGCACCACGCCCACCCCCTGCCTCACCTCGGGCAAGGCAGGCAGAGGCTGGCCGCTGATCTGCTGGTAGCGGCGGATGTCTTCTGCCGACATATCTATAAATAGAGGATACTCGATGCTGACGTGCCAGACGGAGTCGGCATAATGGCTGCCCAACTGCTTCTGATACGTATAGACGGGCAACAGCGAGTCGATCCTGACCTGCTGTGGCGTCAAGTTCACGTACTCCTGCGCCTTTGTGCAAAGACAAAGGAACAGAAGAACGCATGTCATCATCATTCTCCAAGCGCTTCTCACGTTCTGTCGAAACTCTTTAGGATAATAACGTTCTTCTGCCCCTTTTATTGTGTCAGCCGGCCATATTCCGCCAAGCCTTTCTTCAGAAAGCGGATATACTCGCTGATATCTTCGTCGTAGGCACGGCTGCCGGCAAGGGGTTTGCCGGAGGCGGGATCCAGCATCACGTAGAAGGGCTGGGCGTTGGCGCCGAACTTATGGCTCTGCAGATAACTCCACTTGGCGCCCACCGTGCGCAGCGTCTTGGCTTCGCTATTACCGTCACCGGCCACCTCGAAGGGCTCTGCCAGCGGCGTCTTGTCGTCGACATAGAGGGAGATGAGCACAAAGTCTTTCGCCAGCATATCGGCCACCTGGGCGTCAGTCCATACGGCGGCTTCCATCTTACGGCAGTTCACGCAGCCGAAGCCGGTGAAGTCGATGAGCACGGGCTTGCCCTCAGCACGGGCGGCAGCCATGCCCTGGTCATAGTCCGTATAACGGGCTTCCACCACCTTGGTGTTCAGGTTGAAGTCCTGCGTGCTCATGGGCGGTGCAAAGGCGCTGACAGCCTTACAGGGTGCGCCCCAGAGGCCCGGGACCATATAGACGGCGAAGGCGAACGATACCAGTCCGCCCATGATACACACCACGGGCATCGGCTTGTGGGGCTCGCCTCCGATCTCGTCTGACTGGAATTTCAGCCAGCCACAGAGGTAGGCTCCCAGGAGGGCGAAGATGACGATCCAGAGCGAGAGGAACACCTCGCGGTCGAGCAGATGCCAGCCGTATGCCAGGTCGGCGACAGAGAAGAACTTCAGGGCAAAGGCCAGTTCGATGAAGCCCAATACAATCTTCAGCATGTTCATCCATGATCCCGACTTAGGGGCCTGCTTCAGCCACGAGGGGAACAAGGCGAAGAGGGTGAACGGCAGGGCCAGGGCGAGGGCGAAGCCGAGCATGCCCAGGGCGGGAGCCAGCCAGTTGCCGCTGGTCGTCGTCTCCACCAGCAGCAGCCCGATAATCGGCGCCGTGCAGGAGAAGGATACGAGCACCAGCGTGAAGGCCATCAGGAAGATGGAGAGTGAAGAGTGGAGGGTGAAGAGTGAAGAGTATGCTGCCGCCTTGGTGGAGAGTTCTTCACTTTTCTGATCCACTTTATTGGCCCAACTGTCGGGCAGTCTGATCTCAAACCATCCGAAGAACGACAGGGCAAAGACCACCAGCAGCAGGAAGAGGAAGATATTGAAGACGGCATTGGTAGACATGGCGTTGAGCGTGTCGCTGCCGAAGAGAGCCGTCACCAGCAGGCCGAGACCGAGATAGATCACGATGATGCTCACGCCATAGGTGATGGCATCCCTGACCCCCCGCGCCTTGTCGTCCTTGGCCCGTTTCAGGAAGAACGACACCGTCATCGGGATGATGGGCCAGATGCAGGGCATGCAGACCGCCAGCAGGCCGCCTACGAATCCCATCAGGAGGATATATAATAAGGAGTGGTCGGCGATGTCGTCGCCCTCACCTGCCGAGCGGAGTTCAGCCACGACTGGCTGCCAGAGGTCGGCGGAGGGTTCGAGGCCGGCGGAGGGTTCGAGGAGCGTGGAGGGAGGAGTGTGGAGGGAGGAATCCTCTGCGGCAGAATCAGCGCCTAGGCTGTTCTCCTTGCGCTTTTCACCCTCCTCGTTCTTCACAGACTCCTGAATCACAGGAGCCTTGCCCTGCTTCTTCAGGGTCATCTCCGACGGGGGCAGGCAACTCTCATCGTTGCAGGCACCATACTCCACATAACAGTCTATGTCGTAGTCGGGCTTCGTAAAGCGGATCTTCTGCACGAAGGTCACCGCCTTCTCGAAATACCGCAGTTCCATGCCGAACAACTTGTCAAACTGCCTGATCTCGTTGCCGCGCGCCAGCAACTTGCCCACGGCTTCTGCCCCGTCCATCTTCACGGCGTTGAACGAAGCCGATATCGGCCCGTCGTCGCCAAGACCCGTCGAATACACATGCCACCCCGGGTCGATGGTAGCCGAGAAGACCAGTTCCGCCTCACCCCCCTTCAGTTCCTTCAACTCTGAAGAAAAATGCACCGGGTTCATCATCTGCGCCTGAATGCTCAGGGCGATGAGCAGGGATAGAAGTGTGGTCAGTCTCCTCATACTACATACGTGTCTAATTGTCTGTCGCGTGCAAAGGTACGAAATATTTTGTTAATGCGCGCCAACCCATCCCCTTAAATAGTGTTAACGGACTGTCGCCCTATTCACGCATACCATTTTGCTATCTCCGAGTTAGCAAAATCGGGGGTGCGTTTGTAACGATGCCTTCCACGGGTCGTGCTGATGCCTGTTACGGGTCGTGCTGATGCCTGGTACGAGTGATAGCAGGCATTACTATCAGGGGTAAAGCCCTATCAGCACGAGGCATGGAAGGCATCTTGACGAATCTCGGCGGGGCAACGCATAAAAAACCGCAGACGGATGCACGATTCCTAAGGCATTCCAGATGTTAAAAAATGCAGAAGTGAGGAAAGTAGGAAATGCGGAAAGTGGACATTAAGCATTTCTGAGCAGGGGGAAAAAGAGGTTCCGAGTGCGGAAGAGAGACATTATAAGTAGCAGTTTAATTGTTAATATTGTGTAAATTTATATATTATAATATAATTATATATTATTATATTAGTATTTATATTATTACTACCATTATGTTATTACTCTATAATGATTACTATTCTCTAAAATGATTACTATTCTCTCGTCCCAAAACACCTTAATGTCCACTTTCCGCATTTCCTACTTTCCTACTATCTCAGTACGGTATATATTAAATATTGTGTATTTTGTTAGCCCGCCCCTGAAGAAGGAGCGGGCTATTGCTATGGATAAGCGAAGGGGCCGTCGGGTCAGCCTCTATGCTGCCTATGCCTTGGCACGGGCCTCGATCTCGCGGTTGATCTCGTCAAGCCGCTCGTCGGTAAGCGGATACTTGTAAATCAGGTAGCCTACGATGACCAGAAGAATGGCAGGGATAATGGTCGTGAACAGCAGGATCGCGTTCTGGGCTATATCCGAGTAATTGGCCAGTTTGGGGTAATAGGCATTGACAGGGGCGCTGATAAACGATGCCAGGAACACGACGACAAAGATGCTGAGCACGAGTTGCAGGCACTTGTTGGCCTTGAACTCCTGCCACATCTCACCGTAGGAGACAGGCTTTTCCGGCGTCGTGGTGATATTCTCCTTGCTGCCCTTAAAGCAAAGCATCAGGAGGAAGAATCCGACGATGGCGAAGACGCAGGTGACCGTAAACCAGGCCATCGGATCGGTAGCCAGGGCAGACTCTTCGCTGGCGAAGTTGAAGCCAATCCATCCCATCACCAACGGCGTGATCCAGCCGGCAATGGAGAAGCCAGCCTTGAAGGCGACACCGGCCAGGGCGTTGACCGTAGCAGCAGGCCTGTTGCCTGTTCGGTACTCTGCCTCTGTGATGACCTCGGGCACCAGCGCCCACATCAGCGAGCCTACCAGCAGACCCACGCCGGTCATCACCTTGGCGGTCTGGACAAGGGCATTATAACTGGCGACATCGAAGAATTTGCCGATGACGAACAGCACGGCGAATCCGACGAGGCCGATGGCGAGGAGCGTATAGTAGAGACCCTTCTTGCCCAGCATCCTCTTCAGCATCGGCATGGAAGGCAGGATGATGAAGGCGGGAATCGTACCAATAGCCATAAACGTGGCCTGATTCCAGTCAATGGCTGCATGGACACACATGGCGAGTCCGATGGGGAAGCCGGCCTGGACGATGATCTGACCCAGGTTGGCGCAGACCATACGTGTGGAGGTAAGGATCAGCACCTCATCGTTATCACGGGTCATACTGGCCATGATCGAGCCGTAAGGAATGTTCACCACGGAATAGATCATGCTCAGCACGGTATAACTAAGGGCGGCATAGGTCATCTTCATCGGCATAGACCATGTAGCGGCCTGAGGAAGCATCAGCAGGCAGGCGGCCACGGTGAGGGGAATACCACCGTAGAGAAGGTAAGTGCGATACTTTCCTAACTTGGGATTGCGGTTATCGATATAACGTCCCACGACAGGACTCCAGAAACAGTCAATGAGTCGAACCGTGAGAATCAGTCCGCTGACGAAGGCGGCATTGATTTTCAATACCGTAGTCAGGTAAATCATCAAGTAGGTTGCTACTGTCTGGAAAATCAGGTTTTGCGCCAGGTCGCCCGAGCCAAAGCCGATGCGCTGGATCCAGGATAGCTTATAAAAGCCATTTGATTCGTTTGTTGTTGACATAATTTAATTTTATTGATTATTGATATTTAATTCGAAAGATGACATGGGCAGGCCGCTCAGCGAACGGACATTGGCCTTGAGGGGGTTGTCCTTCCAGGCGTAGCGGACTGTCTTTGGAACAAATGCCGGGTTGAAAAGTGTAATGACATTACCCTTGCCTATAGCACTGACATTGTGGAAGATGCCATTCTTGTCGGCAACTTCGAATGTATAAAGATCGCCTTCTTGTATCGGCTGATCGAGTACGAGTTGAATATGGTTGCCTGTCACTTTTGCTTCGATAACTACAGGCGAGAGGCTTACCTTCTTATCGTTGAAGACAAGACGGTCGAAGCAGAGACCGACGCGCTCTGCTACCTCCTTCTTGCGAAGCGGATGAATGTCGACGGTCTCACCTAAGTCGTTGATGACGGCTAACTCTGCGTAGGGATCGGCCTTGGCCACCGTACGCTGGGCCTCGCGGAGCTGAGCCCAGCCGCTGCTGACGGGCTCCTCCTGATAGACGATAGGCCGTGGGAACCCAGTCTGCTGACGACCGTCATAGTTGGCGAGCTGTACGATGACGAAAGGCATCTGCTGATCCTGCCAACGGTCTCGCCAACAGCCCATCAACTTCTTCAGATAGTCAGCGTAGGGAGCAGGATTACCTGTGTTCGACTCGCCCTGATACCACACCACACCGCTGAGGGCATAGGGTGCCAGGGGATGAAGCACGGCATTATAGAGTGTGGTGGGCAGGTTCTGCAGCGACACATCGCCACTGGGGCACGAAGGCATCTCGACACCGACGTGCATCTTCCACGTCTCACCCAAAGGAATGACATCCTCGGGCAAGGGGTTCTGCGAGCAACGGTCGTCGCCAAAGCAGAGCATATAAGGCTTCTCGGGGATGAAATGGGCAGCCCCGTACTTGTTGATAAAACGCACGGTGATCACATTGTCGCCTTCTTTGAGAAGTCCCTCCGGAATATCGTATCGACGCGGAGGATACTGATAATAGGTATGTCCGACCTCCTGGCCGTTGATGTAGGTGACATCCTGGTCGAAGAGGGTACCCAACAGGAGCCGTGCCGCCTTGCGCGCGTGTTCCTTATTTATATTTATATGCTGTCGGAGCCATACGCTGCCGACGCCCCGCCACTGCCAGTCAGTCTGGTTGATGGTCTTCCAGCCCGAATCGTCGAATGCCGGGGAAGCATACAAGTAATTTCCAGCCTCCTGCCCCTTTCCTTTTTCCTCTCCTTCATTAAGCAGGCTATCCCATTGCCTGCCGGCCTCGCCATTGGCCTGCATCTGGGCTTTCACATAGGCATCGTTCTGATACATCGCCGTCCGCCTCACCAGCATCGGATAGTCGCGCTGCAAGGAGTCAGCAGAGATCCAGGCCTCGATGGGCGTACCTCCCCAACTGTTGACGATGATGCCCTGCGGCACACCCGTCTTCTCAAACATCCGCTTGCCGAGGAAATAGCCTACGGCGGAGAAAGGCCAGGCGTTCTGCTTGTTCAGGGGCTTCCAGTTGATGTTGGTGGGACGTATGTCATCCTTCACGCCATGGGTGTCGGTATCGTTCTGCACACGGAACAGGCGGATCTGCGCATTCTCGTAGGCATCGACCTCCTTGACATATTGCGGATAGACCCGCTCGATATGCACATCAATATTCGACTGTCCTGAGCAAAGCCATACATCGCCGATAAGAACATCTGTAAACTGCAAACCGTTTATCGTCAACTCATAGGGGCCTCCTGCCTTCATCTTGGGCAGGTCCACCCGCCAGCGTCCTTGCTCGTCGGCCACGGTGGCATACTGTTTCTTGTTGAAGGTGACCGTGACGGCCTCACCCGCGTCTGCCGTTCCCCAAATGGGGATGGCCTTACCGCGCTGGAGCACCATGCCCGACTGAAAGAGTTGAGGCATCGTCACCTTGGCCTCCAGAAATGACACGCTCAGAAGTGCGGCTATCAAAAAGACAAATTTCTTCATCAGATTTTAATTTGATGATGCAAATATACGAAAAAAGTTCGATGAAATCATCAAATACTTTATTTTTCTTGTCAGATGAAACATTTCGAAAAAAGTCTGTAACATATCATAATGTCTTTTGTCGCAATTTTGCGTAACTTTGCAAGCGAAATCAAACATGCACTACACAAACATACAGTCAGAACGATGAAGGATCATGCTTCACAAAAAATATCGCTCGGGGAGAAGTTCGGCTACTCGTTAGGAGACTTTGCCGCCAATCTGGTGTTCCAGATGATGATGATCTTCCAGTTGAAATTCTATACAGATGTCTTTGGACTGGACGGTGCCGTGGCAGGCAGTATCCTGATGATCGGCAGTATCTCTGCCATCATCGTGGATCCATCGGTGGGCCTTCTCACCGACCGCACCAACACCCGATGGGGCAAGTTCCGCCCGTGGGTGCTGTGGACGGCCATCCCCTTCTGCGTGTTCTATGTGCTCGCGTTCTATAATCCCGGCATCCAGGAGAAGTCGACGGTAGCCGCCTACGCCACCATCTCCTACGTGCTGATGATGACGGCCTACTCCTTCAACAACATCCCCTACTCCTCCTTGGGCGGCGTGATGACCAGCGACATCAAGGAGCGTACGAGCATCACCACCATCCGCTTCATCGCCGTCACCATCGCCCAGTTCGTGGTACAGGGATTCACCCTCCCGCTGGTAGACCGTTTCGGACGAGGTGACAATCAACACGGGTGGGTCTGCACCATCGCCCTCTTCGCCTGCATCGCCCTGGTGCTGATGGTCGTGACCTTCCTGGTGACGAAGGAGCGCATCAAGCCCCCCGCCACACAAGAAACCAATATCAAAGAGGATATCAAGGGCACGCTGTCGGACGTGTCGTGGAACTCCATGGCCCTGCTCACCTTTGTGCTGTTCATCACCCTGGCGATGTGGGGGTCGGCCATGAACTTCTACTTCCAGTATAACATCGACCAGAAATCGCTCTACGACTTCCTGACGTTCTTCGGCCTGGACATCGAGCAGAAGGAAACCTACTCGGTGGGATTCTCCTTATTTAATATGACGGGGGCCGTCGTACAGTTCATTGGCGTCATCCTGCTATCCAGATTCCTGGCCAACAAGTATGGCAAGAAGAAGGTGTTTATGATCTGTCTTTCGATGACAGCCTTCTTTACCGCCCTCTTCTATATCCCCTCGCCGACTGACGTCAGCCTGATGTTCGTGCTCAATGTCCTGAAGTCGCTCGCCTACGCCCCGACCGTCCCGCTGCTGTGGGCCATGATTGCCGACGTGGCCGACCACATCGAGTATCAGAACTACCGTCGCGCCACGGGCTTCTGCTTCTCAGGCATCATCCTCGCGCTGAAATTGGGCTTGGGTCTGGGAGGCGCCATCGCCGGTGTGATCATCAGCATGTTCGGCTATGTATCTGGCGGTGCCAGTTTCCAGAACGAGACGGCCATGGAAGGCATCCGCCTCGTCTCGAGCATCGTGCCCGCCATCCTCTTCGGCGTTGGTGTCATCGCCCTCTACTTCTACCCTATCAGCAAAGAGTATAATGAGAGCATGCAGGCAGAACTGGCAGGGCGCCGCCGTCTGAAAGGCCGACAACAGGAAGATTTATTTTAAAACTAATATAAACTAACAAAAGAAAAAGAGTTATGAAGCCACGCTATCTTTATCCCAGCGATTTTTATGCAGACCCTTCTGCCAATGTGTTCAACGGACGCCTCTACGTCTATCCCTCCCATGACTGGGAGGCAGGTGCAGCCTTCGACGACGACGGCGGACACTTCCAGATGAAAGACTACCACGTGGTGTCGATGGACGATGTGGAGAACGGTGAAGTCACCGACCACGGTATGATTCTCAGCGTCGACCAGGTGGCCTGGGCTGAGAAGCAGATGTGGGATAATGATGTCGTCGAGAAAGACGGCAAATACTATCTCATCTTCTCTGCCAAGGACTACAACGGTGTGTTCCACCTGGGCGTTGCCGTTGCCGACAAGCCCGAGGGTCCGTTCATTCCCCAGGAACAGCCCATGCGCGGCTCCTATTCCATCGACCCCTGTGTGTTCAAAGACGATGACGGACAGATCTACTGCTACTTCGGTGGTCTCTGGGGCGGACAACTCCAGTGGTACAAGTCACCCCAGCAGTTGCTGAAATCGGGCATCGACCTTGGTCCTGCCGCAGACAAGAAGACCCAACTCTTCGCCCCCGCCGACGTACCTGCCCTGCCCAGCAGCGTGGTCCGTCTCAGCGACGATGTGATGCAGTTCGCAGAGGCTCCCCGCGATGTGATCGTCATCGACAAGGACGGACAGCCCCTGAAGGCTGGTGACCCACACCGCTTCTTCGAGGCTTCGTGGATGCACAAGTACAATGGCAAGTACTATTTCAGTTATTCCACCGGCGACAGCCATTTCCTCTGCTACGCCATCGGCGACAACCCCTACGGCCCGTTCACCTATCAGGGCGTGATCCTCGACCCCGTCGTGGGATGGACCACCCACCACAGCATCGTCGAGTACAAGGGCGAGTGGTTCCTGTTCTATCATGACTGCGTTCCCTCCAACGACGTGACCCACCTGCGCTCTCTGAAGGTGCAGCGTCTGTTCTACAACGAGGATGGAACCATTCAGCGGGTCATCAATGAGTAACAACCAAACTTTATCAGACTATTACATTGCTCACCGCGACGAGTTGCTGGCATACGCCAGCAGCCGTCTCGGGGAAAGAGACTTGGCGGAAGACATCGTTCAGGATGTCTTCCTCAAGTTGCTTACCTGTGGCAAGATGATTTCTGAGTTCACCCTGCCAGCCTTAGTCTATACCACCACAAGCCACCTGATCATATCCTATTTACGTCGCCGCGCTCACCACGAGCAGTATGAGCACATCATCCGCCACAGCAGCATGATGGAGACCACATCAACAGAGTCAGTCTTCTCCGTTCAGGAAATCACAGAACGGCTGGAACACGGTCTTGCCCGTCTGCCGGAGAACTGCCGCGAGGTCTATCGCCTGCACATCTATGGCGGCATGAAGGTCAGCGAAATATCCACACACCTCGGTGAGGACTACAAGTCGGTTGAGCACCGCCTTGGGGCTGCCCGCAAAGCCATCCGCCAGTATCTTCACCAATACGCCTGACGGGCCTCCTATTTGAAAATAAGCGTTGTAAGGTTGTCGGCAGGAAAGAGTTCTCCTGCCACTTGCTGTATATCCTCTGCCCTGACGGCATCGATACGGGCAAAGAGGCTGTCGAGGTCTCGCTCATGCCCATGATGGAGATAACTCCGGCCAAAATCGATGGCGAACTGCTCACGATTGTCACAGGCAATGGCGAGTTGTCCCTTCAGTTGCCGCTTGGCAGCAGAGAGTTGTGAGGCAGAGAGAGGACGGAGCATCATGCGGTCCAGTTCCTGACGAACCAGTCGCAGACAACGGTTGACATCATGATGGTCGCAGCCGAAATAGACACTCCACACCCCCATGTCGGAATAGGCAGTCATCGAACTCTCCACGGTATAGACCAGCCCGTGGCGCTCCCGCAGAGAGAGGTTCAGGCGGGCGTTCATCCCCGGACCGCCTAATATATTGTTCAGGAGGTAGAGCGTCATGCGCCTTGGATCATTAAAAGGATAGGCCCGGCAGCCCGTCATCACATGGGCTTGATGAGAACCTATTTCTTTGTTTACAGTTCTTTCTGAGGAAAGCGCCCCTTCGGGTCGAGCGGACGGTTTACAGTTTACAGTTGAATACACTTGAGGCTGAATAGATGGAGGGCTTGCCAGCAAATCATCTGTAAACCGTAAACTGTAAACTGCAAACCTCTCACAGAGCCGCTTGAAGTCCACATCGCCATACACGAAGAACACGGCGTTGTCAGGACGATAGTGGCGATGTGTGAAGCGCAAGGCTTCAGCAGTCGAATAAGTACGGAGCAGGTCAGCCCGCCCGAGGATGTTATGGCCCAGCGGATGGCCCTGGAAGATCAGATTCTCAAACTCGTCATAGATCAGTTCGGAGGGGGAGTCGTTATAACTCTCGATTTCATCGCAGACGACCTCCACCTCCTTGTCTATCTCATGCTGGGGATACTGGCTGTGGAAGACAATGTCTGTCAGCAGATCCACCGCCTTCATGAAATGATCCTTCGTAACGGCGGCATAGAACACGGTATCCTCCTTGTTGGTAAACGCGTTTAACTCGCCTCCCACACGCTCCAGGTCGTTGATTACCTGCAAGGCACTACGACGCTCCGTACCCTTGAAAGTCATGTGCTCACAGAAGTGCGCCAGTCCTTCCTCGCCAGACTCCTCGTTGCGGGAGCCGACAGCCAGGTCATAGCCGCACCACACTACCTGAGATGATGATGGCAAGTGGATCAAACGAAGGCTGTTATCGAGGGTATATGTGTTATATTTCATCATTTAATCGGCAAAGTTACATATTTTTTTCGTTTTCCCCTTCTTTTTTCCATTTTTTTATTGTATCTTTGCACCAACTTAATACTAACCTGCCCATGAGGAGAAGACTTTTCATTCTGTGGATGCTTGTAGTAGGGATGGGAATCGTCCTTACCTCATGCTCCGAGAAGAAAACTAAATATGTGATCGGGGTGTCGCAATGCTCTGAGGATATCTGGCGTAACTGGCAGAACTCAGAGATGAAGATGGAGACCAATTTTCATGAAGGTGTGGAACTGCGCTTTGCTGCCGCCCTCGACGATTCCAAGCGACAGATCCAGCAGATCGACAGCCTCATCAGCAGCGGTATCAACCTCTTGATCGTGGCCCCCAACCAACTCTCCTCCGTCAACCCCGCCATCGACCGTGCCTATGACATGGGTATCCCGGTTATCGTCTTTGAGCGTAAGACCAACTCGCAGAAGTACACCGCCTTCGTCAGCGCCGACAACTACGAGATGGGCCGCCAGATGGGTGAGTATGCGGCATCGCTGCTCGGCGGAAAGGGGAATATCATGGAGATTGTCGGACTGAAAGGTTCCTCGCCTGCCGACGAACGCAGCCGTGGTTTCGACGATGCCTTAGCAGCCTACCCGGAAATCAAGGTCGTGACAGAACTGCAAGGAGACTGGACGGAGCCGACAGCCTACCAGGCCGTCAAGTCGTGGAAGGGTGACTTAAATACCATCGACCTGGTGTTCGGACATAACGACCGTTCCGCCATCGGCGCCCGCAAAGCCTTCATTGACCGGAAGGCCCGTCTGCCGCTCTTCGCAGGCATCGACGGTCTGCCAGGAGAGGACGGCGGCATACAGCAGGTGCGCGACTCGCTGCTCGATGCCACCTATATCTATCCCACCTGTGGTGACAAGTTGCTGCAACTGGCCCTCGACATCCTCGACGGCAAGCCCTATCAGAAAGAAATCCTTCTCACGTCGGCTCTCGTCACACGGGATAATGCCAAGGTGCTGTTGCTTGAGAGCAACGAAGTGATGAGGAAGGCACAGAACCTGGAGAAACTCCAGCAGAAGGCCAGTGGCTATCTTCACCAACTGGCCACCCAGCGCACCATCACCCTGCTGGCCCTTATCCTGATTGCCCTCTTGGTGCTGGCAATGGTACTCTTCTACCTCTATCACCGTAGCAAAGTCTCGGCTCAGCGCGAACGTGTGGTCAACAACCTGTGGAACATGGAAGAACCCCCACTCCAGACGCCTAACGCCACCTCTCCCGAAAACGCCCCCCAAAAAGACGAGCCCCTTTTCATCGTCCATTTCAAGAAGGTGGTCGAGGCCCAGTTAGGCAATAGCGACCTCAGCGTCGACGATCTGGCTGCCGCCATGAACCTCAGTCGCGTACAACTCTACCGCAAGGTGAAGACCATTTCAGGCTCATCACCCGTTGAACTGCTCCGAACGGCCCGGCTCAACAAGGGGTACCAACTATTGCTGACGACGGGTAAGAATGTCTCTGAGGTAGCCTACGATGTAGGCTTTACGGCTCCGTCCTACTTTACGAAGTGTTTCAAGGACGAGTTCGGCGTCAGCCCCTCCGACCTGCAAGCGAAATAACATCCTCAGGCTAAACACAAGAATTAAAAGAAGACAAAGAAATATGATGAGCCCACTACAGAAAATCCGTACCTCGTTCGCCACACAACTCACATTGTGGGTGGCGGGTTTCGTTGTGGCCATTGTCAGCATCGTCATCATCTTATTGACCGGTTTCTCTCAAGAGACTATTTACGACGAATCTATTGACACAACGCTACAAGCGCTGGAGAATACCGTCGTACGCATAGATAACACGCTGCGACAGGCAGAAATGACGGCGCGTCTTGAATATCAGCGACTGAGGGTGAACCGTTCGCGCGTGGTACGGCTTGTCGAAGAGGACGGCTCTCTGGCTACTATGAAGCAATTGTTGCCAAACGTACAACTCTTCGTGACGCGAAATGACAACAGCCGGTTTGACGCATTTATCACCGGCAACAAACGTAGTTATCGGAAGATCGAGTATGAAGGGCGCGAGATGATCATCTTCTCACAACCTATTGGCTCACGCCCGTTTAGCCTCACAGCCATGTGCCCGGCAGAGGATGTCTATGGCCGATTCTCGCGAATGAATCGCATCATCATCGCCAGTAGCATCTTCGGTGTGCTGCTATTAATCTTCATCCTCTACTTTGTTATTGCACATCACTTGCGGCCCCTCCACTTGTTGGCCAACGCTGCCCAGAGCATTGCCGGCGGCGACTTGAACACACAGATTCCTGATACGCAGCAACAGCACGAAACAGGCCGCCTGCAGACGAGCCTGAAAAGGATGCAGCGATCGTTACGCACCTATATGGAAGAGATGCAGCAAAAGCGGGCAACCCTGAGCGCCCAGAATGAAGAGTTGCAGACCGCCTACCAAGAGGCGCAGGCCTACGAGGATAAGAAAGTCAAGTTCCTGCACGACCTGACAGACCGCATGGCTGCGCCTGTGGATGACATCTGCCACAGCACGGAAATCATCTGCCACGATTACCAGCGCCTCTCGCGGGCTGAGATGGAAGAATTGCAAACTGAGGTCAGCCAGAAGTCGGAAACCATCACCCAACTGCTGGATCAACTCATTAAAGAACCTGCCGGCCTATGATGCGAATCTTCCGATATATCCAGCAGCGGATGTCACTACGTCTCGGCATCGTCATCGTTTTCATCGTCACGGTGGTCTTCGTCCTGCTCTTCGATTTCCTCTTCTACCGTGCCAAGAGTTTCATTCAGCGTGCAGCCATCCAGCGTGCCTCGCAGTTGCTCGACAACACCGCTGAACGCATCAACGGCATCATCGATGAGACGGAGATCGTGACCAACTTCATGGCACAGACCACGCCCCACCACCTGACACCCGACTCCCTGCTGGCCTTCTCACGACGCACCGTGGCCGAGAATCCGTTCCTCGCTGGTTTTGCCATCTCAATGGAGCCCAATTTCTTCCCTGAGATGGGCCGTTATTTCTCTGCCTATTCATTGCGACACAATATGTCTGCTGACGAGAGCGCCGGTATCCCTGACAGCATCACGACCGTACGTGAAGGACCGTTCGAGTACTTTGATGCCGTGTGGTACAAGACGCCCCGCACACTCGGCAAGGCCTGCTGGATTGAGGCCTTCGACGATTACAACGAGGGCACGCTCTCCTCGCCCGACATCCTCACGTCCTACTGCTGCCCGATGCGTGATGCCAACGGCCAGTACATCGGTTCCATGACTGCCAGCCTCACCTTAAAGTGGCTCAGCGAGATCATCAGCCCCTTGAAACCCTATCCCAATTCATCAGCCATTATGATAGGACATACGGGTACCTATCTCGTACACCCCGACACGGCAAAGATTTATCGCGAGAGTATCTTCAGCGACCCAGACCCGAGAGTGCGTAGCGAGATAGAAGCGATGGGCAGAGACATGCTTGCAGGTCATAGTGGTGTGTTGCAGACTATCGTGGATGACAACCCGGCCTTCATCCTCTACCGGCCTCTGGAGCGCACAGGATGGAGCATCGCCATTGTCTGCCCTGAGAGCGACATCTCCGCTCGCTACAACAGTCTGCTCACCACCGTGTGGATCATTGTCGGTATCGGGCTCCTGCTGCTCATGCTCTTCTGCTATCTGATTGTCAGGCGCGCCATACAGCCGCTGAGTCAGTTGGACCTCGCCGCCCGCCGTATCGCAGGAGGTCAGTTTGATGTACCCCTGTCAGAGAGTCCTCGCCGGGATAGCATAGGGCGGCTCAACAACAGTTTTGTCAGCATGCAGCAGTCGCTGGCCGAGAGCGTCGCCAACATCCAGCACGTCAACGCAGAACTAGAACAGCAGAACGAAGAACTCACTCGTGCCTACCAGTTAAAACTCGAGACCAACCGCCAGAAGACCATCTTCATCCAAGATATGTACCATCAGATCCGCACACCTCTCAACATCATCAGCGGCTTTACACAGGTGCTCTCCGAAAATCTGCGCATGCTGCCAGCCGACGAGGTTGCCGATATCACCACCCGCATCAAGGAAAGTGCAGCCGACATCAGCCGACTGACAAAGGAACTCTCCGATTAACCTGACAACAGCAATCACTATCAATAATCGTTCATTTCGTAGCAAAAATGTTACATTGAAACAAATTTTGCACGGGATGAACGATATTTTTACGCTCTTTACTAAAATAGTAACGACCTTTGCGGCAGTTTTTATTCAACATTACTAATTAATTATTAAACTGTCAACAATGGAACAACTAAAGAAACTGTTTCTGAGTCTTGCACTCATTCTGACGAGTACTATAATGTACGCGCAGACAGAAATCAGTGGAACGGTGGTCGACGCCACAGGCGAGGCGGTCATCGGTGCCACGGTGATGGAGAAAGGAACCTCGAACGGTACAATCACCGACTTCGACGGTAACTTCAAGTTGAAGGTCGAGGCAGGAAAGACGCTGGTCTTCTCCTACATCGGCTACAACACACAGGAACTGCCTGCCAAGGATGGCATGCAGGTGACGATGACCGACAATGCCAAGGAACTGGCAGAGGTGGTGGTCACAGGTTACTCTACTCAGCGTAAGGCTGACCTGACTGGTTCAGTATCAGTAGTGGAGACCAAGGAACTGAAGACCTCTTCTGACACAGACCCGATGCGTGCCCTGCAGGGTAAGGTGCCCGGCATGACGATTACCAGCAATGGATCGCCTGTAGGTGCTGGTACCGTCCGTATTCGTGGTATCGGCTCTTTCAACTCTTCTCAGGATCCCCTCTTCGTCATCGATGGTGTGCCCACAACGACCAACCTAAACACCCTGAACATGAACGATATCGAGTCGATGCAGGTGTTGAAGGACGCTGCCTCGGCCTCTATCTACGGATCGCGCGCTGCTAACGGTGTGATCATCATCACCACCCGTAGCGGTAAGAAGGGTGACAAGGTGAAGGTGGACTTCTCTGCCAACCTGACTGCCCAGGTGTACAACAAGCAGACGATGATGGATCTGGCCAATACGTCGGAGTATGCCACAGCCATGGCACAGGCTGCCATGAACGACGGTCTCGACCCCGTGGCCTATGCTTCTAACTACGGTCTGAACCTGAACGCCCAGAACGGTGTGCCCATCCAGGCTTACGATCCTGCAACAGGTCAGATGCGCCAGTTTACTGTCGATGGTCTCTATGATGGTTATGTCAACCTGAAGAAGACCATGCGTTTCAGCAACACCGACTGGCTGAAAGAAATCTCCCGTACTGGCTTCTCACAGAGTTACGACCTCTCGATCTCTAACGCTACCGACAAGTCTTCAGCCCTCTTCTCGTTTGGTTATAAGAAGAACGCAGGTATCCTGAAATATACCGACTTCGAGAGTTTCTCGGGCCGTATCAACACCAGTTTCAAGGTGAACAAGATGGTGACCATCGGTGAGAATGCCACTATCACCTACTCCAACCAGGTGGACTGCCAGCCGCTGGAGAATGCCCTGAAGATGGCTCCGACACTTCCTGTATATGAAGAGGACGGTGTGACCTTCTCTGGTCCTGTGGGTGGCATGAGCGACCGCCAAAACCCGATGCGCGAACTCTATCACAACCGCGACAACCGCCTGAAGATGTGGCGTATTTTCGGTAATGCCTTCATTAACATCGAGCCTATCAAGGGCTTGCTGCTCCGCTCCAACTTCGGTCTCGACTTGTGGTCAGAGAATATCCACAGCGTTACTTATACCTACCACTCTGACGTGGTGAACAACGATACCCCATCAGCCAACATGGGTGCCAAGACTTCTGTGAAGTGGACCTGGTCAAATACAGCCAACTATAGTTTCAACATCGGCGTAGACCACTCCTTCATCCTCTTAGGCGGTATCGAACTGCACAGAGACGTGGAAGACCGCAACAACGCTTATGCCCAGATGTTTGCTCTTGAGAACTACGACTATATGTTCCCCGATGCTGCTACCGGCACCCAGCGCGCCAGCGGTATCCAGGAGGGTTACAACCTCGTATCATTCTTCGGCAAGGTAGACTACAACTTCAAGGACCTGGTGCTCGCTTCGTTCACCATCCGTCACGACGGTTCCAGCCGCTTCGGTGAGAACAACCGCTATGGTAACTTCCCCGCTGCCACGATCGGTTATCGTATCTCTCAGCACCTGAAGCAGCCTTGGATCGACGATATCAAGATACGTGCCTCTTGGGGACAGACCGGTAACCAGGCTATCTCCAACTACGCCCGCTACGGACTCTATGCTGCTACCTACGGTGGCGAGCGCAACGAGTCGACCGCTTACGACCTGAGACTGCAGAACAGCGGTACATTCCCCTCCGGCTTCCGTGCCACACAGGCTCAGAACAATGACCTGAAGTGGGAGACCACTGAGCAGTGGAACGTCGGTCTCGACTTCCGTTTCCTCGGCAGTTCTATCTACGGTACCTTCGATGCTTATATTAAAAAGGTGAAGGACATGCTCATCAATCCTGCCTATCTCGGTTCGATGGGTGAAGGTGGTGCCTCATGGCTCAACGGTCCCAGTCTGCAGAACTGGGGTATGGAATTGGCCCTCGGCTACCGTCACACCACGGAGTATGGTTTGCATTACAACATCAACGGCAATATCGACTTCTACCGCTCAAAGGTGACTTACCTGCCTGAGACAACGACTGGTTCGTATGTCCATACCGCCAAGGAGAACCTCGTGGAGTCTGGCCGTCCCTACGGATCCATCGTGGGTTATGTTGTCGACGGACTGTTCCAGAACCGTGAGGAAGTGCTGGCCAGCGGTCAGGAGAATGCCCGTGTGGGTGGTCTGAAGTATGCTGATCTCGATGGTAACGGTATCATCAACGAGCAGGACCAGACCTGGATCTTCTCGCCTGTGCCCAACTTCTCTTGGGGTCTGAATGTCGACCTGAGTTATAAAGACTTCGACTTCAACATGTTCTGGCAGGGTGTGGCTGGACAGGATGTTTACAACGACCAGAAGTTCCAGACCGACTTCTATAGTATCACCGATGCCGGTTCGAACAAGGGTAACCGCATGCTCGGTGCCTGGACCACAGCCAACACTGGCAGCAGCATTCCCGCGCTGACCACCAACAACACCGGTAATGAAAACCGTACTTCTACCTACTTCGTAGAGAATGGCTCTTATGGTAAACTCCGCCAGGTGCAGATTGGTTATAACCTGCCGAAGAGTTTCCTCAGCAAGTTGAACATGACCAGCGCCCGTGTCTACATCTCTGGTCACAACCTGCTCACCGTGAAGAGCAGTTCATTGACTTGCTCAGATCCTGAGAACCCCCGTTGGATGTATCCTAACAGCACTTCGTTCTCGTTTGGCATTCAAACTTCGTTCTAATAAAGAGACCTCTCCCTAGCCCTCCCTTAAAAGGGAAGGGAATGAATACAAAACAAGTCATTATAAAAAGAAACAAATCGTATGAAACAGAATATAATCAAAATCGCAGTTTATCTGGCAACTGCTCTCCCCCTTGGGGGAGTTGGAGGGGGTCTTCTTACCTCTTGCAACGATTTCATAGACGTTACGCCCAAAGGCGTCATCAATGAGGATCTGGCCATGAGTCAGCCTGAAGAGATGGTGACTGCTGCCTATGCTAAGTTGGGTGACGACTGGTACACCTATCCGTTTAACCTCTGGCCTTACGGCGATGTATCCTCCGACGATGCCATGAAGGGCGGTTCGGGTACTACCGACACCAACTACCACCCGGTAGAGGTTTGGTCATCATTGACCGCTTCCACTCCCGACCACATGGACGAACTCTGGTATCACTTCTATTGCTCTATCAGCCGTTGCAACCGTGCTTTGGTTTCATTGGCTAACGATGCAGCGATGGATGCCCAGACAAAGGCCATCCGCGAGGGTGAGGTCCGTTTCCTCCGTGCACACTTCTACTTCAAGTTGGTGCAGATGTGGAACCAGGTACCCTGGATTGATGAGGAGGTCTACTCGGTACACTCTGAGGAACAGACTCGTAACGATGAGTTCACTCACGAGGAACTGATGCAGAAGATCGTGGCCGACTTCAAGGCCGCCTACGATGTACTGCCCGCTCAGCAGGCTGACGGTGGACGCGCCAACAAGATTGCCGCAGCAGCCTATCTGGCTAAGTGCTACCTGACAATGGCATGGGGCAACGGATATGAGGATAACACCGGTATCAGCCACATCAACAAGGAATACATGCAGAAAGTGCTTGAGTATACTGCAGTAGTACAGAACTCACAGTACGGCTATCTCGAGGACTTTGGCGACATTTTCCTGCCTGAGTATAAGAACTCCAAGGAGAGCATCTTCGCTGTACAGCACTCTAACTATGAGGACGACAACACCCGCTTCGGCCGTGCCAACTGGAGTAACATGCTGAATGGCTGCTGGGGCATCTGGTCTTGCGGATGGGACTTCCATAAGCCCACACAGAACCTCGTAAATGCCTTCAAGACCAAGGACGGTCTGCCCATGTTCGATGACTACAACAAGGTGACCGACTATCCTATTAACGGTATTCCTACCGATCAGAAATGGGATCCGCGCCTCTTCCACACCGTAGGTATGCCTTCCTTCCCCTACAAATATGAGTCAGAGTTCACCATGACGACCGACAACTCTCGTACCCCCAACACCTACGGCTACTATACTTCCCTGAAGGAGGTGCCACAGCGTAGCAATGGTGAGGCATACGACTATCCCTGGCAGGCATTCCCCATGAACGACTATGTGCTGCGCTATACCGATGTGATGCTGATGCGTGCCGAGGCTCTTATCGAAACCGGTCAACTCAGCGAGGCAAAAGACATTATCAATGCCATCCGTGAGCGCGCCAAGAACTCTATCAGCAAGCATATTAATTACGCAGCCGACCAGTGCGATATTGCCCTCTATCCAGACTCTTATTTCAAGGATCAGGATACAGCCCGTAAATGCCTGCGCTGGGAGCGCCGTCTGGAACTTGCCATGGAGAACGGCCGCTACTTCGACCTGCGCCGCTGGGGTATCGCCTCTGAGGTCCTGAATGCCTTCTTCGAGACTGAGAAGGATGTGGAATACAACGGACAGACCTATGCACAGTACTATAAGGACGCCCACTACACACCGGGCAAGAACGAGTACTTCCCGCTGCCGTACATCCAACTCTACTATGTACCTGGTCTCTATACCCAGAACAAGGGATACAATTAAAGAAGACCTCTCCCTAAACCCTCCCCTACGGGGGAGGGAATGAATACAAACAAGTCATCATATTTTATATAATAGAATTAATATGAAACAGAATATCATTAAATTCGCAGTATATTTGGCAACTGCTCTCCCCCTTGGGGGAGTCGGAGGGGGGCTCCTTACCTCCTGTCAGGACAAGGACATCGAGCGCGAGGCTATGAAACTCAGCGCACCCGACGCCTCACAGATCACAGGTCAACTCTCTGGCGACGACTACATCTGGACGTGGCCGTCACAGGGTACCGAGATGCGTGTCATCACTTACCGCAACGGAACGCTCTCAAGTACCGAGACCGTCAGCGGCAACAGTTTTACGCACAAGAATATACCCACCAACGTGCCGTTTGAATATGTATTCAAGGCTTCTGATGGCAACAACATTTCTACTGGCGTCATCAAAGCATACACTCGTGAGGGTGCCACCAGCATCACCGGTGTGCAGATGAGCCAACTGGATAAGACAGGCGGCTACGACGCTCTGGTAGAGTGGAACAAGGCTGACGATGCCTCCAGTATCCTCCTGACAGCCACCAATGGTTTGCGTACCATCAATGAGACTCTCTCCGGCTCTGCTACGAACTATACCATCAGTGACGTGGAGACTGGCGACACATGGGAAGTGAAACTGGTAGCCCAGAACGAAAAGGGAACATCTCTTTCCACCACTTCTTCGCTCCGTATTGGTAAGACCGCCATCGGTTTCCTGAGTATCTATGGTACTCCTGAAGAACTGGTTGAGAATGGCGACGACGACGAGGCTTCTGCATGGCTCTGGCTGCACGAGACCTATCCTACCGCTCAGTTTGTATGCTTCGATGATATCAAGAGTGTCGACGATGTTGAGCCGTTCCGTGTGCTCTTCTGGCTGCGTGACCTTGAGGGTGTCAGCGAGAGTGACGTGTGGAACATCCCCGCTAACGTTGAGGCAGCCACTCCGTTCATCCGCGAGTGGTACAAGAATGGCGGCAGCATGCTGCTCTGGAGCCATGCCACCGTCTATGCCGGACACCTGGGCCGCATCAACCTTGACGAGATGAAGGGCAACGACCACGCCTTCGGATTCGGAGAGGGTGGCATCAACGAGGATACCTGGAGAATGGCTGTCGAACTCAACCCCGACCACAAGTTCAAGAAGGATCACTCAACGCATCCTATCTACAAGGGACTCGAGGTGGAGACTACTGCCGACACGAAACTCATTGCCTTCAAGGGTCCGGGTTGGACAGAAGACCACAACTGCCTGTACTTCAACCTGCCAAGTCTCTGGACGGGCATTGGCAATACCGAGGAGTCTTGCTATGCACAGTGCACCCAGGTCTACGGTGTCTATCCGCTTGGCACATGGGACAGCCAGATCTGGTGGGTGAGCCAGATGAACGTCTGGGAGGCCCAGCAGGGTAACACAGAGTTCCAGGGCACACTGCTCTGCATCGGTAACGGCGGTTGCGAGTTCTCGTTGAAAAACCGTGACGGCTCGCCCGACAAGAGTGCACATCCGAAGAACAACATCTATCAGGACAACGTGCTGACTCTGGCCAAGAACTCTCTGGAATATCTGAAGACCAGATAATTAGTTTATAGTTTACGGTTTACAGTTTACGGTTTACAGCAAACTATGCGAATACTTAAAAGAATATCCTTTATGATGGTGACCGCCTTGATGGCGGTCACCATCATTGGTTGTGGAGGTGATGACCCAGAGCCGACGCCAACACCAACGCCGACTCCGACACCAACACCTACGCCAGATCCGACACCTGACCCCACACCACCGGCTCCCACGCCAAGTAGTTACAATGAGCAGTACCGTCCACAAATCCACTTTACACCTGCCAGGAACTGGATGAACGATCCTAATGGTATGGTCTATGCCGACGGCACCTATCACCTCTTTTATCAATACAACCCACAAGGCAATGACTGGGGCAACATGTCGTGGGGCCACGCCACCTCTTCCGACCTGATGCATTGGAAGGAGCAGGTCGTGGCGATGACACGCGATGAACTAGGCGCCATCTTCAGTGGTTCTGCCGTTATCGACAAGGACAATACCGCTGGCTTCGGTGCCAACGCGATGGTGGCCCTCTACACCTCGGCTGGTGAGACTGGCGATGTAGCAGGCAAGCAACAGCAGAGCATCGCCTACTCTACCGACGGCGGCAAGACATTCACCCGTTATACAGGCAATCCCGTTATCAAAAACAACGATGATAACCTACGCGACCCGAAGGTATTCTGGCACGAAGGGTCTAAGCAGTGGGTGATGGCGCTGGCTAAAGGCTGGGCACGCGGTGTCGAGTTCTATGGCTCCACCAATCTCACGAACTGGAACCATCTCAGCACATTTGTCGTTGACCTGCCTGGCCGTCCCAGTTTCCAGTGGGAATGTCCTGATTTAATCCAGTTTGGCGACAAATGGGTATTGCTGGTCAGCGTCAATCCTGGCGGTCCTATCCTAGGCTCAGGCATGATGTACTTCGTAGGCGATTTCGACGGCAAGGAGTTCAAGGCCGATGCCCTCGACTATCCTCTCTGGCTTGACTATGGTATGGACTGCTATGCAGGAGTGACCTGGAGTAACACGGGTGACCGTAAGATTATGATCGGCTGGATGAACAACTGGACCTACGCAGGTGCTGTACCCTGCTCACCCTGGCGCTCGGCCATGACACTGCCTCGCGAACTGAAACTCACGCAATTCGATGGTAAGCCGTTGCTATGCTGTCCTGTTGTCACCGAAATAGACAAGATTGCCAGCCAATGGCAGACTGTCAGCACCGAGGCTCTGCCGCTCGATGCCCAGAAGTCGGCCTATCAGTTGCGCATCAACGTCAGCATGGATCAGAACACGACCATCACGCTCAGCAACGCCCATGATGAGAAGTTCGTGATCGACATCAGGACCTCAGACCGTATGCTGGCCGTTCACCGTAATTCGTCTACAGGAAAGACCAACTTCAATGGCAGTTTCTCGATTCCATCGATGCAGGCTCCTTTGAATGTGGAAGGCAGCACCGTACAGGTTGACCTGTATGTAGATCAATCGTCCATTGAGATCATCACCCAAGACGGTGCCATGTCGATGACCAACCTTGTCTTCCCACAGTCTATCTACGACCAACTTACGATTTCCAATGCCAACAGTACCGCTCAGGTACGGTCATTGAGTCGGATTTGGTAAGATAAGTCTCCTGATAATATCAAAAATCGTTCATTGCTAACACTTTTGTTGCAATGAACGTTTTTTTTTAGTCATTGAAACAAAAATTATCGTTGTTAATGATATCTGTTTGTAACTTTGCACCAGAAAATGATTCATACAAGAGTGTTATTAGTTAGGTTAATTGTTAGGTTTAAAAAATTGGAATAGGAGAATGCGTGAGCATTCTCCTATTTTTATCTATTACTTAGTTACAGACTTTATTACATCATGGATGATAAGCCATTGATAAAATCAACATAGGAGCCGCGATGGGGTACCTGACAACATGCTATAAAAATCGTTCATTGACTATAAAATTGTTACAATGAACGATTTTTCTTAGTATTTGAAACATTATTTATATTATAATTCAGGTTTTTTGATGTATCTTTGCAGCAGACTTTCATAAATTATAAATCGAAAACGAACATGAGAAAATTGATGATGACAATGGTGGCAGTGGTGCTGGCGCATATCGGAGCCTCAGCACAAGGAAAGCCACAAGTGTTGGGAAAGAGTCACGCCATGCAGCGCGTGGAAGTAAGCAACAAATATCTGTTGCTGCCAGTACAGGAGCGGGAGGACAATGCCACCATCAAGGTGTTGTCCAACAACCAGCAGGTACAGAAACTGAACGTGCGCCTGGCCGTCGACAAAGTAGATTACTATGTGCCACTGGACATCAAGCGCTTCGGTTCCAGCGAGGTGCTGCTGGACATCTTCTTCCACGGTGACCGCCGCTTTACGGGAGCCATGAAGGACTTTCTGTGCTGGCGAGAGATGAAACAGAGCGATGACTTTGACACCGCCAACCGCGAAAAATTCCGCCCTGCCTATCACCACACCCCCATCTACGGCTGGATGAACGATCCCAACGGTATGTTCTATAAGGATGGTGTCTACCACCTCTATTATCAGTGGAACCCTTATGGCTCGATGTGGGAGAACATGACGTGGGGACACTCCACCTCAAAGGATCTGATCCACTGGGAGGCCCAGCCCACCGCCATCGAGCCCGATGCCCTTGGTGACATCTTCAGTGGCTCGTGCGTAGTAGATAAGAAGAACGACCGGGTGGTCGCCTTCTACACCTCGGCAGGCGAACGGAGCCAGATACAGTCGATGGCTATCTCGAAGGACAACGGTATGACCTTTCAGAAATATGCCGGCAACCCCGTACTCGTCAGTACTCAGGAAGACTTCCGCGACCCGAAGTGTTTCTGGAACCCAGAGATTCAGAAGTGGAACCTCATCCTGGCTGTGGGACAGGAGATGCGCATCTACAGCAGCAGCAACCTGACTGACTGGACCTATGAGAGTTCGTTTGGCGTCTCTGTCAACAAAGCCACTGGCGACGTGACCGAACTCGGCTGCCATGACGGTGTATGGGAATGCCCTGATCTGATGAAACTGCAGGTGCGTGGGACCGACAAGCAGAAATGGATGCTGATCTGCAATATCAACCCTGGAGGTCCCTTCGGTGGAAGTGCTACACAGTATTTCGTCGGCGACTTCGACGGACATAAGTTCACTTGCGAACATCAGGACACCCGCTGGATGGACTATGGCAAGGACCACTATGCTACCGTAACCTTCGACAACGCCCCCGACGGCCGAAGAATCGCACTGGCATGGATGAGCAACTGGCAGTACGCCAACCAGACACCAACCAAGCAGTTCCGTTCTGCCAATAGCGTGCCCCGCGACCTCGACCTCTTTGAATACAACGGCGAGACCTACTGTGGCGTGACACCCTCCAGAGAACTGAATGCCATCCGCGGCAAGGCTACCGGCAAACTCTCGCAGACCTGTGAGGTGGTAGTCGACGTAAAAGGCAGCACAGAACTGGTGTTCTCAAACACGCTGGGCGAGCAAGTTGTGATGACATACGACAACGCGAAGGGCACTTTCTCGATGGACCGCACAAGGAGTTATGCCAGTTTCAGCGAAGCCTTCCCTGCCGTCACCGTTGCCCCCACCTACGGGGAGATCAAGCAACTGCGCATCTTCATTGACAAGTGCAGCATGGAGGTTTTCGATGCTGAGGGCAAAATGGCCATGACCAATCTGGTGTTCCCCAATGAGCCATACAGCATGCTGAAAGTCAAGGGTGGCAAAGCCACAATCTATGAGATCAAGTGAGAATTTAAAACAAAATAGGATATGAATAAGACCAACAAACTAGCCCTGATTTCGGTGATGTTCTGCTTCTTCGCCATGGGATTCGTTGACCTGGTGGGCATTGCATCTAACTATGTGAAAGAAGACCTCGGACTGAACGATTCGACAGCCAACATCTTCCCCTCGCTGGTGTTCTTCTGGTTCCTGATCTTCTCCGTGCCTACTGGCATGCTGATGAATAAGATCGGACGCAAGAACACTGTGCTCCTGTCGCTCATAGTGACCATCGTGTCGCTGCTGTTACCTCTCTTTGGAGAGAACTTCCCCGTCATGCTGTGTGCCTTCTCGCTGTTAGGTATCGGAAATGCCCTGATGCAGACCTCGCTCAATCCGCTGGTGTCGACAGTGATGGGGGGCGGCAACCTCGCCTCTACGCTGACCTTCGGACAGTTCATCAAGGCCATCGCCTCTTTCCTGGCTCCCTATCTGGCCATGTGGGGTGCTACGCAGGTGATTCCCACTTTCGGCTACGACTGGCGCGTGCTCTTTGCCATCTACTTTGTAGTGGGCATCCTGGCGGCCGCCCTGTTGGCTGTGACACCTATCGAGGAAGAGAAGATTGAAGGCAAGGCCTCGACCTTTGCAGAATGTCTGAAGTTGCTTGGCACGCCAATCGTCCTGCTCTCGTTCTTTGGCATCATGTGCCATGTAGGTATCGATGTGGGTACGAATACCACAGCGCCCAAGATCCTGATGGAGCGCCTCGGCATGACCCTCAATGAGGCAGCCTTTGCCACAAGCCTCTACTTCATCTTCCGTACCATCGGATGTCTGACGGGGTCGTTCTTCCTCCGCGTGCTGCCCAACCGTACGTTCTTCATCATCAGCGTCGTGATGATGGCTCTCTCGATGTGCGGACTCTTCTTCGGCACGGACAAGTGGATACTCTATGCCGCCATCGCCCTCGTAGGCTACGGCAACTCTAACATCTTCTCTATCTGCTTCGCACAGGCCCTCACAGCCATGCCGCAGAAACAGAACGAGGTGAGCGGACTCATGATCATGGGCCTCTTCGGAGGAACCATCTTCCCGCTGCTCATGGGCTTCATGAGCGATGCGATGGGTCAGGCCGGTGCTGTCATCGTGATGGCCGTCGGTGTGGCTTATCTCTTTACCTATATTAATCGCGTCAAGTAATCAATAACAATAAAAATATAAAACTTATAACTTATGAAAAGATATGTAGTAGGACTCGGAGAAGTGCTGTGGGATGTGCTTCCCGAAGGAAAGAAACTGGGTGGCGCACCTGCCAACTTCGCCTATCATGCCGGACAGTTCTTAGGCATGGACAACACGATTGCCATCAGTGCCCTTGGTGAGGACAAACTGGCCGACGAGACCATCGAGGCACTCCGTGAACACGACCTGAACGACCTGTTACCCCGCGTTCCCTACCCCACGGGCACTGTTCAGGTGCAACTCGATGAGCAGGGCATTCCTACATACGACATCAAGGAGAATGTGGCATGGGATAACATCCCATTCGACGATGACATCCAGGAGATTGCCAAGAACTGCCGCGCCGTCTGCTTCGGCTCTCTGGCCCAGCGCAATGTGGTAAGCCGCGAGACAATTCACCGCTTCCTCGACCTCACACCCGAAGACTGTCTGAAGATCTTCGACATCAACCTGCGCCAGCAGTTCTATACGAAGGAAGTCATCAAGGAGTCGTTGCAGCGCTGCAACATCCTGAAGATCAACGACGAGGAGTTGGTACTCATTGGCCGTATGTTCGGATATCCCGGCCTCGACATCGAGAACAAGTGCTGGCTGATTCTCGGCAAGTACAATCTCGACATGCTCGTACTCACCTGCGGCACTAATGGTTCTTACGTCTTCACGCCTGGTCAGATGTCGTTCCAGGAGACCCCGAAGGTGGTGGTCGCTGATACTGTAGGTGCCGGCGACTCATTTACTGGCTCATTTGTAGGCAGTATCCTTAATGGCAAGTCCGTGCCCGAGGCTCACAAGACGGCTGTACAGGTCAGCGCCTTTGTCTGCACCCAGAACGGCGCCATGCCCGTTGTGCCCGACAGACTGAAGGCATAAGCGTCTCGGTTTTTATACAGGTTTCCCCGGATAATGACATTTTATCTGGGGAAATCTGTGTTATATATGGCTTTTTTTGTACCTTTGCAACCAAATATCAAGACCATGCGAAAAGTAATAGGTATAGGCGAGACGATTCTCGACATCATTTTCAAGGACGAACAACCAATAGGAGCCGTGCCTGGCGGCTCTGTGTTCAATGGCGTCATCTCCTTAGGACGGGCTGGCATCAAGGCCGCCTTCATCAGTGAGACGGGCAACGACCGTGTGGGCAGGAAAATCATCCAGTTCCTGGAGGACAACCACGTCGATGCCAACAGCATCAACGTCTACCCAGAGTCGAAGTCGCCCATATCACTGGCCTTCCTCAATGAAAATAACGACGCGGAATACATCTTTTATAAAGACCACCCCCACGACCGTCTGGACTTCGTGCTCCCAGAGATACAACCCGATGACATCGTGATGTTCGGCTCCTATTATGCCGTCAATCCCGTCATCCGTCCACAGGTGCAGGGTTTCCTTGAATATGCCCGTGAACAAGGTGCCATCATCTACTACGACGTGAACTTCCGTGCCTCTCATCAGAACGAGGTTGTGAAACTGAACGCCAATATCCTGGAAAACCTGGAATATGCCGACATCGTCAGAGGCAGTCGGGAGGACTTCGAGGTGATGTTCAACAAGCACGATGCCGAGACCGTCTACAAGTCACAGGTCTCTTTCTACTGCAAGAACTTCATTTATACCCAGGGCGCAGAGCCTGTAGAGGTGAGGGGTGCAGGCCATATGTCCCGCCAATACCCTGTCCGGCAGATGGAGACCGTCAGCACCATTGGTGCAGGCGACAACTTCAACGCCGGCTTTGTCTATGGCCTCATCAAATACGGCATCACCCGTGAGATGCTCGAGACAGGTCTGACGACAGAACAGTGGGACGGCCTCATCGATCTGGCCCAGCAGTTCTCAGCCAATGTCTGCGGTAGCATCCACAACAGCATCGACAGCGATTTTGCCGCCCAGAAGAAACGTGAGATCTTAGACAAGAATATTATATAATAATGAATATGATTAGTGATACCATTAAGTACATCGGTGTTGACGATCTTGACATCGATCTGTTTGAGAGTCAGTATGTGGTGCCTGAGGGCATGAGTTACAACTCCTATCTCATTGACGATGAGAAGATTGCAGTAATGGATACTGCTGACCGTCGCAAAGGCGAAGAGTGGAAGGCAAACCTGAAAGCCGCTCTCAATGGTCGCCAGCCTGACTATCTGGTGGCCCACCATATGGAGCCCGACCATGCAGCACTCATCGCTGAGATGCTGGAGACCTATCCAGGTCTGCAACTCGTATGCAGTGCCGCAGCCGTGAAGATGCTGCCCAACTTCTTCGAGGGCTTCAACTTCGAGGGGCGCGTCATCACCGTCAAGGAGGGTGATACACTTCAGCTTGGCCAGCACACGCTGCAGTTCATCACGGCGCCTATGGTGCATTGGCCTGAGGTGATCATGAGCTATGACAGCCTGGACAAGGTGGTCTTCTCTGCCGACGGATTCGGCAAGTTCGGTGCGCTGGTGAATGAGACCGACGACTGGGCTTGCGAGGCTCGCCGCTACTATTTCAATATCTGCGGAAAGTATGGCACGCAGGTGCAGGCCGTGATGAAGAAACTCTCTGGACTCGACGTTCAGACCATCTGTCCGCTGCACGGTCCTGTGCTCAAGGGTGAGCCGATGGCAGCTGCCATCAAGCTCTATGACACGTGGAGCAAGTACGAGCCTGAGAGTGAGGGCGTGCTGATTGCCTATGCCAGTATTCACGGCGGAACGGCTGCCGCTGCCGAGCGTATGGCCGAGATACTCCGCAAGAAAGGTGCCGCCAAAGTCGTGGTCAGCGATTTGAGCCGCGACGATATGGCAGAGGTCATCGAGGACGCTTTCCGCTATCCGACTATTGTCGTGGCTGCTTCGAGCTACGACGCAGGCGTGTTCCCCGTGATGCACGACTTCCTCTACCACCTGCAAATCAAGAACTATCAGAAGCGCCGCTTCGGCATCATCGAGAACGGCAGCTGGGCCCCAACGGCTGGCAAGACGATGCGCGGCATGATCGAGGCCCTGAAGGACTGCGAGATTGTAGAGCCAATGGTCACCATCCGCTCTCGCATGAAGTCTTCCGACGAGCCACAGTTCGAGTTGTTGGCCGACAGCCTGCTTGGGTAGTATTCTTGTTTACAGTTTACGGTTTACAGTTTACAGATGATTACATGGCAAGCCACTCAAACTGCCTATAGAAGTAATCATCTGTAAACTGTAAACCGTAAACTGTAAACTAAACTAAAGATTCTATTTCTTCAATCGAATCGGCCGTTTTGATATACTGTCGCCAATCCCCACGGATCATCCCTTTCGCTTGCAGATCGTCGAGTAGGGCAATAAGTGGATTCCAGAAGCCTTTCATATTATAGAGAACCACTTCCTTCTGATGATAGCCGATAGTGGCGGAGGCCACTACGGTGAAGATCTCGTCGAGGGTGCCGAGGCCACCTGGCAGGGCAATGAACACATCACTCTGGTCCATCATCAGTTGCTTGCGGTCGCTGAGGTTGTCGCAGGGAATCTCAATATCCACATAGTCACTCGTTCTTCCACTCTTCTCCACAATCATCGGAACGATGCCGATGGTCCTGCCGCCAGCCTCCTTTGCGGCCTTGCCGATGGTTTCCATCAGTCCCTGGTTCACACCGCCATATACAAGGGTATGGCCGTTCCCGGCTGCCCACCTTCCCAACTCCTCGGTTGTCGCGAAGAAGTCGGGGTCTATCTGCTGATTTGCAGAACAAAACACACATATCTTCATAACACTTTTACTATTACATCACAAATTCGAAATTAACGCCAGCTTTTTTACCGCAGACATAAGCAATTGGGGGGCGATTGCCTTGCCGGAGATTGTCAAGATAGAGCGGCTCGCCTTCGATGATCAGACTGCATTGGAACATATCACCCTCATGCAATCGCGTATTCTCTGAAACAACCACGCGGAAGTCCAGTTCCCCCAGATATTCCACATCACACACTCTGTCAGGTTGCCAAGTCAGACGTAACCTGTCACCACGAGTCAATGTCTGAGCCACACTGAGCCTCCTGTTCAGCACGGGAGAGCTCTGTTGCTCCTTGGGCAGTTGGGCATTCTGACAATATTCCTCCCACCCCTGATAGCCCAAAAACCGGACCAGAATATCAAGTGTGCCTTTCCTTGGCTCCACACCCTCATCCACATAGCCCCAGATCCGCATCAGCGTAGTGTGGCTGATAAGGACATGCAGTCTGGCATAGATCCGTTCCCTCAGAAACTCAAAGTCCTTGGGAGTCTTCAGTTGTTGATGGAGGGCATCCTCAATCTCCTTGCGTAAATTGCTTATCATACTCATCTTTCAAACAGATAATCTTTTTTGCCCATTCCTCTGTCACCTTTCCGATGTGATGATTCAAAGCATCTCTTATCTTCATCATCTCTTCAGAATTGAAATCAGAACGAACCTTCTGGATATAGTTCTCCACCCAGTTCTCGCTCTGCTGGATGATTACACCATAATCCTTTCTCAGATACAATATACTCGTCAGCGTGTCAAGATGCTCATTCATATGAGACTTGACAATCTCCTTGTCGATGTATCTTTTTCCATCCTCAATGGCTTTTGAAACCCTCTGGCGATTGGCCTGCTGTTGGTCTTGCAGCTGACTTACCTCTACCAGTTGTTCCTGCATCTTGGTAACACTGTCTTTCTGATTATTCAGCTCTTGCTTGGTTTTACTGACCTCATAACTGACAATAGCCGTTTTTGCATCCCTCTCGACCCAGAGATGCCATACGGCAAATGAAACCAGTAGAACCATTACCACCAATACGCCACCCATCAGAGCCGTCATCTTTGTTTTCCGCAGAGCGTCTATACTTCGGGTGATATCCTTTACCGACTGGTATCGCTGACCTATCGGAGCCTTACACCTATTTAATATATAATAGAACCCACGCCCCAGATCCATCTGCTCCATGATGACCCCAAGGCTATAGATGTCGTTGCGCTCATCGGCCTCAGTCCTCTCCTTCTGCTCTGGCGACATATACTTAGGTGTCCCTGCCGGCTGTTTCAACACGGCATAATGGTCTGCATCCGCCAGTCCGAAGTCAATCAGTTTCACATGTTCACCATTACGAGTGATGATGATATTCTCAGGTTTCAGGTCGCGATGCACGATGCATTTCCTGTGGATATAGTCAACAGCCTCTAACAACTCCTGCAACACCCTCTGGCGTACTTTTCGCGAATTTGGGCCCTTCAGCCATTCCTTCATCGTCATGCCATCTACGTATTCCATTACGATGCAGTCTCCAAGGCCCTCTACATTCTCCAGTCCTATGGTCGTTACAATATTGGGGTGCTGCAATTGCATCTGTATCTCCAGCTCTTTCCGCAACCGTTGCTGATAGCCAGTTTCTTTTGCCACTTCCTTGCGCAGTCCCTTCAGCAACCACCATCGTCCGTATCGTTTCGCCTTAGCCATAACGTTTACCTCCGACGTGCTCAATATCTCCACATCAGTAAACACCTGGCTGATACCCTCAAAGACGTCATTGATATAGCCGGAGGCCGAACTGTCGTCATCGCGTTGCATGCTGCAAAGGTACGAATAAGCGAGTAAAATTCCAAATAAAGTTGAGAATTTTCGAGCGAGAGTACCTTAGAGTCTTGCTCAAAAGTAATAACTTCCCTGCAAAATTACGAAGAAATCCCGAAAAGGAATGAAATGGAACAACGGATTTTGTCGCAAAACCATTATTTTTGCATCCAGAAGTAAAAAAGTCAGCTCAAAATGATGCAACTTTCAAAAATATTGCTTATCTTTGTACCGTCGTCCAGTGATGGTTGACAGACTATGAGGAGAGCGATTAAGCTTTGACCCGTCTGAGAATCTGGAAAATTCAACGTGAATGGGTGAAAAGTCTGAAAGCTGCTTCCCCTGCAGTAGCATTTATACTGCTTTCTCCGCTATGGAGTTAGCTCACATAAATACCTGCAGGTGTGAGCTGATTTTCATTCTTACATTCACGGGTATTCCAGAACCTTCAGACTAAGGATGTCAAGAAGGCTCACACTCTTTGTGCATATTTGATTATTATTAACAAACATAAAATTATAAGAATTATGAAAAAGAAAGTATTATTGCTAATTGCATTATTATTGCCTTTGATGGCATGTGCTCAAGTAACCAAGATAAAAGAAGAAGCAGATACGCTTAATGAAAAGGCGTATAAATATGCTTATCAAGGTAATTTTGAAGCGGCTATTGCCACAATAGACAAAGCGATTAATCTATGCCCAAATGACCCTAATTACTATGATAGTAAAGGGGAAATATTATTTAATAAAGGAGATGAAGATGGTGCAAAAAATATGTGGGATAAGATTATTAGTTTAGACCCAAATTTTGGTGAGAAAAAAACTGCTCTTTATGTGCTTCTGTTTGCTTCGGAAACAATTAAGGAACATGATTCTGACGTAAATGTTGCTGATGACATTTCAGACAGACTATTGATGATGTTAAAAGGTCAAGACGTTAAGATTGAGCAAGGAGAGCTAAGTATTCTTGATGAGAAATTGAAAAAGATAGGGAATGAATATGGGCAATTTACATTTAATCAACGAGATCTAGCTCTCAAAGTAATTAGAAAAACAAATGAAATCAAAAAGCTGCTTGCTCACAAAGCTAAAGGTGAAGTCGTATACTCACAGGGCTTTGTTATTAATCCAGATAAAAACTATATTATGTTCCCAGATAGTGTCACTTTTGAATGCACAGAATTATGGTCTTCAGGAGGACGTTCTGAAAAATGGAATGCCAACACGAAAATCCAGAGAGCAACAATTCATAGTATTATTATTCCTGACGATATTATTTCTAAAAAATCAAGCAAGGATATAGAGGAGTTAATAAAAGAAAAGCTCACTATTGTTTTCCCCCAAATAAAAAGAAATGACAAGATAGATCATGAAGGCATTGTTCTTTATAAGGATGACATAGAGGTGCTTTTTGGGAGGGTCTCTCCTCCAAATGGTGGAGAACAATATCGCGCATTGAGAGTCTTTGGCTCCGATACTGGTTATGGCAAAGAGATAGGCTATTTTAACGAAAATAAGTATACGTCTGTTAAGGCTATTGAAAAGGCTATTGAAGCAGGAGAAAAGAATGAAGCATTAAGAATTGCAAACTTTAAAAAGAAGTATGGTTTTGATCCCAATTCCAGTGGCAGACAAGTTATCAAGGCAGGAAGAAAAATTACGGCATTAGATGCATGGGGTGAATGGAAAAGGGAAAAATATTCAAAAACTAGTGAGTTTTCTGATATGCCTTGGAAATATTCACTTTCAATAGATCATGGTGAATCAAAATGTTACGATTTAGTCTTCAATTTCTCTGTAAAAGGATATGCTTGGGTGAAAAATGGTGTAATAACATCTGTTGTTTGGTATTAAATTACCACAAAACTATGAAAGAGATAGATTTAACATACCATCTTTAGTTACTGATAGCCAAATAACACAAACTTTACATTAGTCAAGGTAAAAGGCATTAAAAGAAAAAGCCGATGCGCTTGAAAGGCGGTAGGCACATATTTACAAATAATTATCATTATGAAAAAAGTATTATTGTTTTTAATTGTTGCAGCACTTTTAGTGGCTTGCGGCGGGAATGACGCTAAAAACGAGTCCAATTCAATAACTTTGCCTGCTGAAGCTCAAGTAGGAGAATTGGGAAATTATGTCACATTTCCCAAAGAACTTAAAATCAAAATAAAAGAAGAAAAGAGTGAGTCATCATCAGAGCAGAATAACCAGACAGGTGAGGAGAAAATAAAGACATTAGTTACAGTTTCAGTAGACGTAACCAGGGCTGTGGCTTCAAATTATAATTATGGTATTGAATTGACCGTCGTTGATGCCGACTATTCAGAGATTTGCAAAATTGATAGAAAGTTCCTTGACGACAAAATAGATCTTGGCGCAGAATGGATTGACCGTGTAAGATACTCTCATAAGTTGGCCAAAGGACCTCAGCATCTACAGTTCGAAAAAGAATTGACTCCTCAAGAATGGGAGGATATCAAAACAAAAGGTGCATATTTCATTATGAAAGCAGGAGGAATGTTTGAAAAGTTTAAAGCCGATGGAGATAGCAGTAGCGATGAACCTAAGATGTCGTCATCTGACAACTCTTCTGACGGTAATTTGGATGATCTGTTAGATTCATTTGAAAGTTATGTTGATAAATACATCTCTTTAATGAGAAAAGCTAAAAATGGCGATGCAAGTGCAATGAGTGAGTATCCAGATATGTTAGAGGAAGCCCAAAATTTAGGTGAAAAGATTCAGAATGCTAAAGGCCAACTAACTGGCAGTCAGTTAGAAAAATATCAGAGAATTAACAACAAAATGTTGCAAGCTGCTCAGGAGTTGCAATAATGACAATCAGTCTTTCTGTTTTCGAGAAACGACTATCTGAAAGAATTATCCTGATTTACTAATCGCACTTGATTCCACTTTGTCATATTTGGAATCAAGTGCTCATTGTGTACCAAGATTTCAAATTAACACAATACAATCAATGAATAGATTGAGATTCATATTGCTTTGCTGTCTTTTGCTAAATGCAAGCTGTTGGGTTATAGGCCAGACCAAGAAATCTGTCCAAGCAGAGAAATGGGAAGTGATTAAGGAGGATGAGGTAGTTACGATTTCATATAATCCTGAGGTTGTAACCGCCAAAAACGGCAATCATTTCGTATGGGTGAAGGCTGTCTATCATGATGAAGAGTGGCAAAGCTATTTTGCAAGAATGATAAGAAGTAGTGTTCCTGTCGTAACAACAAGGACTAAGGCTGAGTATAGTGAAATCTATTCTCATGTAAGAGTACGACAGGTCATTTGCTACAGCAAGACAGGGAAAGTGTTGTATCGTTCAGGAGATGACACGTCAGCAGGCTGGGGATTCGTCAATGCAAGCGATCCTGTGGGTATCGTCGGAGAATATTTAGGTGACCAAATGAAAAGAGCAAGGTATTGACTTATTTCAGAAAAAATAAGGGTCTGGTGATTGATCGATATTTGAATCAATAGCAACAGGGGGTACCCGAAATAACTTTGTATTGCCAAAAAACAAGCATATTATTTGGCGATATCAGAAAGATTGCTTAATTTTGCAGCGTGAAACTTTAATCTAACAATTATGGATATACAAAAAGTAAATCAGTACAAATCAGTTTTCGATTCCATCGTCCACGAAATCAAGGATGATGAAGGCAATGCAATGGAAGTATGGTATGCACGAGAACTTCAATCAGTACTCGGGTATGCCAGATGGGAGAATTTCGTGGTGGCCATTGGCAGAGCTATGGAATCTTGTAAGTCGCTGAATGTCAGTATTGATGACCATTTTCGTGAGCTCACGAAAATGGTCGGACTTGGAAGTGGGTCGCAACGCCCGATTCAGGATTTCATGCTTACACGCTATGCTTGTTATCTGATAGCTCAGAACGGTGATCCCAAGAAGGAAGAGATAGCCTTTGCCCAAAGCTATTTTGCTGTTCAAACCCGTAATGCAGAGATAATAGAGGAACGAATCAAACTGATGGCCCGCCTTGAGACGCGTGACCGTCTTCGTACATCTGAGAAGCAACTGAGTCGGAATATTTATCAGAGAGGCGTAGACGATAAGGGGTTTGGGCGTATCAGGTCAAAGGGAGACTTTGCTCTCTTTGGCGGATTGACAACAGACCAAATGAAACATCGTCTGGGAATTAAGAGTGGAGCACTCGCAGATTATCTTCCTACATTGACTATTGCTGCAAAGAACCTTGCAACGGAAATGACTAACTACAATGTAGAACAAAAGGATTTATATGGTGAGGAAAGGATAACGGAGGAACATGTCCAGAATAACTATGGCGTTCGTGGCATCTTGGGCCAACGCGGCATCAAACCAGAAGACCTTCCTCCTGCAGAAGATATCAAGAAGGTAGAGCGTAGGGTTGCCAAGGAAGAGAAGAGTATGCTAAAGGATGTATCAAAGTTGCCAAAAGATACATAATGTGTATATTTTAACTGATTTCTGAAATTTATAATCAGTAATTTCCAAATTTAATGACATTCGACATAGACGAAGTTTTATATAACTGTATATCAATGAATTAAGTGATTGACAAAGTACGACTTAATGACAATTTGTTTAAGTGTAGTTTATTGATAATCAATCAGATAAATTCTATTTTATGTCATATGTCATTATATATTGCAATTTTGATGATACAAAAGCATTTTGATTACACAAAATGTGTAACACAGGATGTGTTATTAGCGAATAAACTCTCTAAAGTAAAAAAATACCGTAAAATTTGTTTTTCTAAAGTAAAACGCTTACCTTTGCACAGAAATCAATGGTAACAAGAATATGAAGAAACTATTATTATCCATGGCAATGATGGCATGCATGACCGCAGGTTTTGCTCAGAAGAAACTGGTGCTTTACTTCTCAGAGTCCGGCTCGACGAAAGCCGTTGCAGAGGAACTGCAGAAACAGACGGGTGCCGACATCGAGGCTATCGAGTGCGTCAATCCCTATTCGGGTAACTTCCAGGAAACCGTCCAGCGTAATCAGCGGGAGCGGGAGAAAGGAGAGACACCCGCTTTGAAGCCCCTGAAGACGAAGGTGGCCGACTACGACGTAATCTTCCTTGGCTATCCCATCTGGGGTGGTGTCTACGCATCACCGATCGCCTCGCTCCTCAAAGAGCAGGACTTTGCCGGTAAGACCGTCGTACCTTTCTGCACCTTCGGCAGTGGTGGACTGAACACCTCGACGGAGGCTCTCAAGCAGGCCCTCCCCAAGGCTACGATCAAGAATGGCTATGGTGTGCGTGCAGCCAGAGTGGCCGCCGCAGAGAAGGAACTCGACCGTTTCCTCAAGGAGAATGGTTACAAGACGGGCAGCGTCAGTCCATTGCCCGACTATTCGGAGCAGCAGCCTGTGACAGATGCCGACAAGGCCATCTTCGATGCGGCCTGCTCTTCTTATCAGTTCCCTCTCGGCACGCCTCAGACCGTTGGCAAACGCACTACAGATGAGAGCGTCGACTATAAGTTCTCCGTGAAGAGCCGTGGCTTCGACGGCAAGGAGGCCACCTCTACCATCTACGTCACCGTCAGCAAGGAAGAAGGTGCCAAGCCGGAATTTACGGAAGTAGTCCGTTGAAAGGTGAAAAAGTGAAAAGGTGAAGAGACATGAGGACTTTTGAGGAATTAGGCGTTAATGCGGCTATCCGCAAGGCCATTGAAGAGTTGGGATTTGTGCAGCCGATGCCTGTACAAGAGGCGGTGATTCCGTATCTGTTAGGCAACGAGAATGATGTGATTGCTCTTGCCCAGACGGGAACGGGTAAGACAGCCGCCTTCGGCATTCCCCTGCTGGAGCGCATCGACACCTCACGTCGTGAGACTCAGGCATTGGTACTCTCGCCAACTCGTGAACTCTGTTTGCAGATAACCGACGACCTGCGTGACTTTGCCAAATATATGGATGGCATACATGTAGAGGCCGTCTATGGTGGTGCTGCGATAGAGCCCCAGATGAGAGCCCTGAAGAAGGGTGTGGAGATTATCGTGGCTACGCCAGGCCGGTTAGTTGACTTAATGCATCGTGGCTATGCCCATCTTGAAGAGGTGACGAACATCGTGCTCGACGAGGCCGATGAGATGCTTAACATGGGCTTCTCAGATAGTATCAACGAGATATTCGAGTCGCTCTCTGCAGATCATCACACGCTGATGTTCTCCGCCACGATGAGTAAGGAGGTGGAGCGCGTGGCCAAGAAATACCTGAACAACTATCAGGAGATTGTGGTGGGTAGCCGTAATGAGGGTGCTGAGAACGTGAACCATATTTATTATATGGTGAATGCCAAGGACAAGTACCTCGCTCTGAAACGTATCGTAGACTACTATCCCCGCATCTTTGCCATCATCTTCTGTCGCACCAAGGTCGAGACGCAGGAGATAGCCGACAAACTCATCAAGGACGGCTATAATGCTGAGTCACTGCATGGAGACCTGAGCCAGCAGCAGCGCGACCTGACGATGCAGAAGTTCCGCAACCACCTGACGCAGTTGCTCGTGGCGACGGATGTGGCAGCACGTGGCCTCGACGTCGACGACCTGACGCACGTCATCAACTTCGGACTGCCCGATGACATAGAGAACTATACCCACCGCTCGGGCCGTACAGGCCGTGCTGGCAAGAAAGGCACTTCTATCTCCATCATCCACAGCCGCGAGAAGCATAAGATCCGTAACATCGAGAAGGAGATTGGCAAGGAGTTCGTGAAGGCGGATATTCCCTCGGCAGAGGAAATCTGCAAGAAGCAACTCTATAAGGTGATGGACCAGATCGTAAAGACGGACGTCGACGATGAGGAGATTGCACCTTTCATGCAGGACATCAGCCGTTACTTCGAGTATATCGACAAGGATGAACTGATCAAAAAGATCGTCTCCTTGGAGTTCGGCAAGTTCCTCGCCTACTATGCCGAAGCACCTGAGATCGAAGAGGTGAAACCCGATAAAAAGGAGAAGAAGCCGCAGAGCGATAAGCAGAAACTCCAGAACAAGGCCCAAAAGGGCTATCGCCGCCTATTCATCAACCTCGGCAAGCGCGACGGTTTCTACCCTGGTGAACTGATGCAGACGCTGAACCGCTTCGTGGGCGGCCGTCAGGAGGTTGGCCATATCGATTTGCTTGACACCATCTCTTATTTCGAAGTACCTGAGAAGGATGCAAAAAAGGTGATGATCCAGTTGACGGGCATCCGCTACAAAGGTCGTCAGGTGCGCTGTAACGATGCTGACGAAGGTAGTAATAAGGGTTCAAGGGATGCTGCGCCTTCGACTCGTGAAAGGCGTGACAGACGTGACAGTCAGTCCAAGCGCCAGAAAGACGAAAGGCCGAGCCGTCAGAAGAAGGATGACAAGCCGACTCGTCAGAAGAAAGACGATTGGCGTAGTCTGATGGGTAAGGTGCCGAGAGACTTAATCGGTCCTGAGCCTGACTTCAGCGAAGAAGGCTGGGCGATGCGCAAGCCACGAAAGAAAAAGAAATAGAAAAAGCCCCATTTTATTGGGGCTTTTTTATATGGGTCTTAAATAGGACTATTGGGCGTTAATCTCCTTGATCAGACGGTCTGCCTTGCCCCATTTCTCCATCATATAGAGCACATAACGGATGTCAACGCCGATACAACGGGCCAACTGAGAGTCGAAGAAGATATCACTCGAGAGACTGTCCCAGTTGCCGTCGAAGGCCAGACCAATGAGTTCACCCTTACCGTTGAACATCGGCGAACCGCTGTTACCACCAGTAATGTCATTGTTCGACAGGAAGCAGAGGTGCAGTTTGCCTGTGGCCTTGTCGGTATACTTTCCGAAGTCACTGACGGACAGCAGTTCCTTCATGATGGGCTCTGCCTCGTAGTCGATAACTCCCTTCTCACCCTGTTCCATTTTCTTCACGATGCTGCTGGCTTCGGTATAGTAGCCGGAGGGCTTGCCGTCGAGCAGATACTCACCCACCTGTCCATAACTCAGTCGCATCGTGAAGTTGGCATCGCTGTAGTTAGGCATATCCTCCTCCATCCGCAGTTTGGCGGCACACAGATAGCGTTCCAGCACATCGATGCTGTCGTAGGTGGCCTCCAAGTCGGCACGGATGTCAGCCTGTACGGAGAGGAGACTCTCACCATAGACCACACCCGGATCCTTGTGATAACTCTTCTTATTCACGTAGATCTTCTTGTCGTGCGTCATCAGTTTCGACTTCTTATAAATACGGTCCACGAACTTCTGATAGTCCCCGCCGTAGTCGTGGTCGATGACATTGAAGAAGTCAGGCTGGTATTTGAACTCCACCTTCTCACGATAGTGCTTCAGCAGGGCGGCCAGGATCTCACGGTCTGTGTCGTAGTCCCACTCGTCAGAGTTGTCCTTGAACTCAATATAGTATGACTTCGGCTTTCCCTCCTTGCCGTTGATGATGGCCCCGTTCTGCACACGGAGGGCACGACGGGTCATCTCATCAGTATTGCGACGGCCGAAGGTCTCATTATAGAAAGTCAAGGCGCGACGGGCCTGGAAGCGCTTCTGATAGAGTCGCTCCAACTTGGCAAAGTCGAGTTCGTCCTTCAGATAGCCCGTGGAATCCTGCCACTGACGGATCTTCTGCTCATAGGCTGCCTTCTGACGGATCAGGCCGATACTGTCGATACATTTGTTCATGCCGATGGAGTTCTTCCAGTAGTTCGAACTGTTGGCATACTTTGAGTCATACTTGATGCGTACAGCCTCAGAGGCTCGCATGTGACGGATCATGATATCCTGCTTTACCTCACGGGTCTGATACATCGGCTCGTTCATCGCATTCCGACGCTCCTGGATGCCATAACTCGACAGATAACGGCTGGTGCTGCCGGGATAGCCGATGGTCATTGAGAACGATCCGGGCTGATAGCCCTGCAACGACACCTGAGCCCATTTCTTCGGCTTCATCGGCACATTGTCCTTCGAATACTTCGCCGGGCCACCCGTCTTGGGATCGACATAGATGCGGAACACGCTGAAGTCACAGGTCTGGCGCGGCCACATCCAGTTGTCCGTCTCACCACCGAACTTACCCATCGACTTGGGCAAGGCAAACACCAGTCGCACGTCCTCATAGTCCCGATAGGTGGTCATATAGTACTTATTACCCTCATAGAAAGGCAATATCTCCACACGGAGAGTAGAGTCCTGTTTCACGACATCCTTCAGCATCACATTCTCGAGCGAGTCGAGGAAATGGTACCGCTCATCGTTGTTCATCTGCTGGATGCCCAGGGAGTCAAGCATTGGGGTGATGTCCTTCTGTTCCACCATGAAACTGACAAAGAGATTCTTATTCGGCAACTCTTCCTCGTAGGAGTTCGACACAAAGCCGTTGAGCATGTAGTCGTGCTCCACCGTCGAATGAGAACGGATGGCCTCGAAGCCGCAGTGGTGGTTGGTAAACACGAGCCCGTCAGGACTCACGACGACGCCAGAACAGAAGCCGCCGAAGTTCACGACGCAGTTCTTAACGGCATCATCGCCCTGATACAGGGCACCATAAGGCAACTCGTAGTTCTCCTGCTTCATCGTCTCATAGACGGCATTCGGCAGGTTATAAAGCGTCCACATGCCCTCGTCGGCCTTGGCAGGGAGGGAGAGCAGGGTAATCAGGGATGTTAGAATAAATAGGGATTTTTTCATACGATATTATTTTTTGAATTTCTTTCCGATGATGGGGAGGCTGCTGAGAGGGAAGTCTTTCTTGACCAAGTAGGCCACGAAGACGGCAATCAGCAATGTGTTGACGATAAGAGAAGCCCAAAGGGGAAGTACACTACCGGCATACTGCATAGCCATATAGAGTGCCAGAGTGAGTAAAACATAGGCACTCATCTGTCTGATGGGATAGGCAATGGGGTAATAGCGCTGTCCGATGAAATAGGACAACAGCATCGAAGTGGCATATGCGGCGAATCCTGCCCAAGCGCAGGCCATATAACTGAAACGTGGAATCAAAAGAATATCTATCGTGATAAGCACGACGGCTCCGATGCCGGAAAAAAAGGCTCCCCAGATGGTCCTGTCTGTCAGTTTATACCAGAAGGAAAGGTTGAAGAAGACACCAAACATAATCTCTGCCGCCATAATGATAGGTACCACGCGCAAACCGTCCCAGTAACTTTCACCAATCAGATACTTCAGGATGTCAAGATAGCCCATGACCACAAGGAAGGCCAAGAGCGTAAAGATCAGATAGAACTTCATGGCCTGGGCGTATGTGTCACGATTGTCTTTGTCTTTCGATTTGCCAAACACAAATGGCTCGTATGCAAAGCGGAAGGCCTGAGTGATCATCACCATAATCATCGCAATCTTGATACAGGCACCATAGATGCCGAGTTGTGCACGGGCTTCTTCCTGAGATCCGTCGAAGAGATAGGGGAAGAGTATCTGTGAGGCTGCTTGGTTAAGTTGTCCTGCAAGTCCCATGACCAGCAGTGGCCATGTGTAACTAAGCATCCGCTTGCAAGTGTCCTTATCGATCTTGAAAGGCTGGGATGTCCATTCCTTCCAAAGCATCAGCAAGGTAGTACAGGTACAGAAAAGATTGATATAGAAGACGAAAGCCACGTCAAGCGTAAACTGCTCATCATAGATACCGAATGGGTTTAGTCTCAGGGCTGGCAGGACAATCAGATACAAGAGATTGAGCGTAATGTTCAGCACGATGTTGATAATCTTCAGCAGGGCAAAGCGGAGGGGCTTATGCAGATAACGGAGATAGGCAAAAGGGATGGCCATGAACGCATCGATGGCAACGGTAACATACATCACTGCCACATATTCCGGATGGTCGGCATAGCCTACTGCTGTCGCTATGGGATACAGGAACATCATAAGCAGCACCGCAGAGATCAGCGATGTCATCATGACCATCGTCAGAGCAGTGGAATAGACTTTCCTGGGGTCTTCGCCTTCTTTGCTCATAAAGCGGAAGAAGGTGGTCTCCATGCCGAAGGTCAGTAGGATGATGAGCAGCGAAACGTAGGCATAGACATTAGTGATGATGCCATATTCTCCGCCAGATGCCGCAAACCGTGCTGTTTGTATCGGCACCAGGAGATAGTTGATGAATCGGGCAACGATGCTCGAAAGGCCATAGATGGCCGTATCCTTTGCGAGTGATTTCAGATTTGCCATTAGGGGTGATGATTAGGGGTACTATCCAAAGAAAAGATACGCAATTGCTATCGCCGCAATGATACCCGCAAGATCGGCCAGCAGTCCGCAGGCCACGGCATGTCTCGTCTTCCTGATGCCCACGCTGCCGAAATAGACGGCGAGGATATAGAAGGTGGTATCCGTACTTCCCTGGAAGATACAACTCAGGCGGCCGATAAACGAGTCAGCCCCATACGTGGTCATCGCGTCGACCATCATCCCTCTGGCCCCGCTGCCTGATAACGGCTTCATCAGCGCCGTAGGCAAGGCACCCACGAAGTCGCTATTACCGCCGCAAGCCTCCACCGTCCAGCCAATGCCGTTGATGAGCATATCCATGGCACCACTCGCCCTGAACACGCCGATAGCCACAAGGATTGCCACCAGATAGGGGATGATGCGGACAGCCGTCGTGAAACCCTCCTTCGCTCCCTCGATAAACGCCTCATATACATTCACCTTCTTCCGCATGCCAGCCAGGATAAAGGCGATGATGATCAGCATCAGCAGGATGTTCGCCGTCGAGGTGCTCACCTTGTTCATCAAGACGGAGTCGAGTTGTCCGAAGCCCCAGATGACGCCAGCCACCACTAAGGCCGCACCGCCCAGCGTCAGCAGGATAGTACGGTTCAGCAGGTTGATCTTCTGATAGAGACTGGTGACGATGATGCCCGCCAAGGTCGAGAAGAACGTCGCCAGCAGGATGGGGATAAACACATCCGTAGGCTGGGCGGCTCCCATCTGGGCCCTGTATACTAATATAGAAATAGGTATCAGCGTCAGGCCGCTGGTGTTCAGCACGAGGAACATGATCATAGGGTTCGACGCCGTCACCTTCAGGTCCTCGTATTGGCTGTCACTGATCCTGCCTTGCTCTTTTTCAATCTTCAACCTTCCATCTTCAACCTCTTTCAACTGTTCCATCGCCTTCAGGCCGAGGGGCGTGGCAGCATTGTCGAGACCCAGCATGTTCGCTGCGATGTTCATGAAGATAGAGCCCGTCACAGGATGACCCTTGGGGATGTCAGGAAACAACTTGGCAAACACGGGCGACAGCAGTCGTGCCAGCACGTTCACCACTCCACCCTTCTCGCCGATCTTCATGATGCCCAGCCAGAGCGACAACACACCCGTCAGGCCCAACGAGATTTCAAACGCGGTCTTCGACGAAGAGAACGTCGAGTCCATCATGGCTGGGAACACGTCATAGTCTCCCAGAAACACCAACTTCACCACCGCAATGACGAAGGCGATGACGAAAAAAGCAATCCAAATATAATTCAATACCATACTGACTGCAAAGGTAGTGTAAAAAGAGCGAAATGCCAAATAATAAAGCAAAAAAAAGGCACCTGCCTTAAGCAGATGCCCTCCGGATTAGTATTTAAGTACGTTGATGAAAAGAAATTTTCTCTTTTTATTTACCTCTGTACTGATACCAAGCAGTACCGCTCTCCCAGTCATCGCCCAGGTTACCAATCACATACTGCTGGAACAGTTTCGTATAATCCTTCTTGCGGAACTTCTTGTCGATGTCCTCACGTTCTGCACACCACTCAAAGTCTGAACCTACAGCTATCTTGCTGGCTACTTTGGCCTTCTCAGCCTTGAGCGTGATATCCTGCCCGTTCTTATGCACGACTATGGGGATAGACTCTGCCAGAGCACGAGTGCTGTAAGTGCCACCACTGGGGATATCCACATAATAATTCTCATAGTCGACTGTGCCGTTCCAGCCCGTATTAATCAATGTAGTCCGGGTGATACCAGAATATTTGGTAGCAAAAGCGTCATGAACTTCCTGACCAGCCACATAAAGAGGCAACTCACCACCAGCAGCACGTAAACGAAGCGTTGTACCACCATTGATAACGTCGAACACCACATCGTTGAAGTCGAAGTCGCTGTTCTCACCCACCGTCAAGTCCTCTGCAACAATACGGCAAACAAATCCTGTTGGAGGAACGACAGGAGGCGGAGGAGTAGTACCATTATTTGCCTTCGTCAGCGTAACAATCCAGTCACTATAGTAACCATCAGCACCGCCCTGGACTTTCACCCATTTTTTCATATTACTGCCAGCCACAGGAAGATAGCCTTGTGACAATCTTTCATCAACAAGTTTCTTCCAGTTGAGGCAAACAACTTCCGTTCCGTTATATTGTCTACGGATCTTTACATCATCGTCGCTTCCATATTCCTGAAAATCTCCACAATACGTATTCTGGTCAGAAGAAAGATAAGGCACTTGCTTATTGTTGTAGTACATATATTCACCTACGCCTTGAATGCTCTCTTGCCCCTTAAGGTAAATTCTCTTTATATAGAGAGTTGCATCATTTTGTGACTGAAGGGCTATCTGTTTTGAATTTGCCAAATCAGTCATATATGATTCGATTTTGTATGCCCCTTCTGTGGATCCTTGATTAATCCAATATTTGTAAGGAGTATCATTATCATTATCCCATCTCTGAATCACTAATTGTGTGCCACAAGGTGTCGCCGAGTTATATTCTACTACCAAAGAATTATAAGGTAACAAATTAATATTTTGGCTAAAATAAGCAGAGAGTCCACCCCATGATTTCGCGTTATATGTAATGACTCCATTACTGGTTGTCGAACTTTCTTGGGTATTCCAATAACCGGTAAAGTTACTTGTGATGTCCAAATCTGCCACGCCTTGCACAGAATTGATCGGAATCACGTTCTCACCATCCCAAATATACTGGGGAGTTTCAGGAGCTTCGCTGTATTTTGCATAAATAATATTGCCATTATCCTTAGCATATACATCATCACCTACCACCTGCTCAAAGTCGAAGCCCATGAAAGAACGATTCCAACCGTCTCTAAGGCATCCAGCCTTTTCCTCACCAAAATAGTCAATAATCGTTTGGAAACTAACCAAACCTGTATATTCTGTATGACCCAGTGAACCGTCAGAGTTGAAATAGCCAAACTTGTTGGTAGTAGAATTTAGCATCAACTGAATTTCATCAGGATGATAACCATTTTGTGAATCACGATAGGTAACACCCTCAGAGTCCTTCACATTACCATATGTACTGCATACAGCATTATTGTAATTATTGATGTGATCCTTAGTTCCGTCAGGGAACACTGCAGCCAGATGATCCATGTGATTAGAACCCACTACTTCACCATTATTGGCGGATTTATACTTTTCCGTAGACATGCTACCCGCTGTATTGGTGCCACCCTTATACACATGCTGAATAAAATAGTTTGTCCATTCGGGATCCTCATATCCGATGGGGGTTACCTGTTGGAAATACTGGCGCACGATGTCTTTCTGTTCCGTCGTCAACTGAGGAGGAACACGATAGCCTTGATCTGCCCACATGTTACCATTGGTATAGGCAGCACGTGTCTTAGCCACACTTTCACCGAAGCCCCATGTCTGATTCGGATGAGGCTGGCCGAAACGGGTGATAAACGCGTTCTCATAATTCTGAACGATGTTGAACTCAGCCGAATTCTGTCCACCGCTGAGATCGGCATCCTTTGAGCAGCCTGTGAACATCCCTCCCAGGGCTACGGCTGCCATTACTGTCATCAAATACTTCTTCATACTAATACTTCAATAAGCATATTCTGTTATAACATTGCAATATTTGTGCAAAAATACGAATAATTTCTATACCAACCAACAAAACGTGCAATTATTTAACAGAAATTTGCCAAACAGAGGCCGCTATGTATGCTTTATACCTCACACAACCTTCGAAAGAGCAATAAAAGCTGGTACACAAACTTGTGGACCACAAATTTGTGTACCATCGCAAAAAGTCTGAATTAGAGCACATTAAAGGGGCGCCTGCTCACGCAGACGCCCCCTCCAAAGATAATTTAGTTTTTTTAAGTATTTGATGTTTCTATTTACCAAATAAGCTCACCACCATTCGCAACATATCTGGTAAAGGCATGGTCGGACACGAAGTCGATATGATCACGCTCAAGGCAAGGCTGCACAGTCGGCTTAACAGCAAACTTAGAGCAAGGCTGTCCCTTCCTAGCCGTCAGCTCAAGCCATCTCGTCTCGCCATTAGAAAGCGTCTTCTGAACCTCAATCTTAATTGCCTGACCGTTATTAGCCTTATCAGCATTGCCAATATGGAATGACACCTGCGGACGATCGATACCCATACCCTTTCCGGTATTGATCATAGGATACCATCCCTTTTCATCCAGGGTAAGCGAAGAATCAAACTTCAAATGAACCTCTTCACCAGCAACTTTCAGAGGAAGCACACCACCAGCACAGATGAGAGTGATGGTACCACCATCTCCTTCGGCATCGAACTCTACGTCGAACACGACATCATTGAAGTCCCAGTCAGAATTTTCGATATCACCGTCTGCTGCCTGAGCATTCAAGTCTTCTGCCATGATGCGAACCTTTTTAGTAGTCGGTGTAACATTTTCCTGAGCAGGAGTCAACGTTACAATCCAATCAGAATAAACATAATCTCGACCGCCGATGTTCTTAACCCATTTCTGAAGACCACCATTCTCTACAGGATAACTGTTGGTATCAAGCTTTGCTTTAACGCGAGTGAGATCAATAACCTCTTCACTGCTGTTCCCACCAAACTGAGAGGCATCCATACGAGTTAGGTACCATGTCTGCTGAGCCTCATCTACATTGGTAGCACAGATTTCGTTAGTATTTGAAGTAACATATTTAACTACATTATTATTGTACTTAAAGTCATCACCATTTGTAGCGATATAGTCACTCTTCTTCCACAACTTAGATCCGTCCCATACCCAGTCTTTCTGGAAATGTGAAATCTTAACATTGTTATTAGTCGAGCACTGTTCAAGTGTCAGCTGTTCATAGTCGAGGCCGACAAAAGAACGATTCCATGAACTGTTTTCATACCCATACTGATCTGTACCATACCACACATCTTCACCAATGACAGGTGTCTGAGCCCTTGCCCAGTCATCAATAGCCTTTGCTCCAGCAAGAGCCATACATTCATTGTGCTGAACATTTCCTTCTGTTACATGGAATCCTACACATGTCGGCTGAATACCAATAATAAGAGTAATCTGGTCAGAGTGGTACTGATCATCATTTGTTAAAGTACCATTATTCTTTACGTCTTTAGCATTATTGGGATTGTCACCATTGTTGAAATCTAAAACATGCTCATTGCTTCCACCAACAGTCAGTTTATTCATGTGGTCACTTGATTTCACCGTAGTCCCATTTCCTTGAGGATACTGTTCTGCTGAAAGATCACCAGCAGTGCTAGGATTACCTTTGTAAACTTGCTGGACAAAATAGTTAGTCATTGTAGGAGTTTCCCACGTAAGATTGGGATGAGTTTGGAAATACTTCTGGACACGAAGTTTCTGTTGCGCTGTTAATGGAGTAGGAACCAAAAGATTATAAATATTATCTGTAGCAGCCCACAAGTTACGTTCCTTGTTTGCACCTGCAGTCTTATCACTCAATCCACGAGTCTTAGCACCATTACCGAAGCCCCAGTCAACATTAGGATTTACCTGACCAAAAGTCTTAATAAAGGCCTGATTGTAATTGTTGTAAACACTAGCAATTTCTTGCTCTGTTGAGATACCCTTGGCCGCATCAGCATCATAGAGCTCGTCACCCTTTGAACAGCTTGTGAATGCAGCGCAAAGTGCGATGGCTGCAACACCTGTCATCAAATACTTTCTCATAATTCAAAAATTTTAATGTTGTTAATACTATTGGTTTAAATATAAATATTCTCGCTTCATCATAAAATGCGGTTGCAAAGTTACAATATTTATTTATATGATGCAATACTTTGCGTGTTAAAAAATCATAATAGAGGCATAATCGTTTGAAACATGTTACATTTCGTATAGAAAAAGAAATTTTATGTAAGGATGCAATCGATCAGGCGGAAAGTCTCAGTCCAGAAGGCATAGACCTATGTCACAGGGATTCCAGAAGGGCAGATCCCATCGTGCTCAGCGATTTACAACGCCTTTGACATAGTTGTCGTGTATTTTGGTCATTTATGTGATAGCCGAAAAATTTTCTAAGAAAAAAAGGATAAAAAATTGGCTGAAACGTCATAATCACATATTAACAATTGATACACAGAGGTTTAGACTATGACGTTAGCCTTCTTATAATGTCATACTAACATCATAAAGTAAAGATACTTAACATAAAGAGGGCGATATAATGGCACAAATCGTGATTAAAGCATTGTATGTCAGTACAGTTTGGCAATCATATAAATATGTTGGACTGACAGTTTATACTGGCTAAACTGTTAGTTTATCCTAGGAAAACTGACAGTCCAACCTATCTGAACAACCCTAAACTCCTATCGCTAACTGAGTTAGCGATGTCAAGAAATATTGAATTTTTGCTAAAATATGACGTTAGTATAACGTTTAAAAAGTGCTAACGTCATAGCCTAAATGTCTGTGTTTCAGGTATTAAGATGCAATTATGACGTTTTGGCACGATTTTTAGGAAAGTTGAGGAAAAATTTCCACATGCACATTTCCATCGCATCAATCATCTCCCACCGAGGAAACTCATGGGGCTGAATCCCCTGGCCCAATCAACCATGATGCAACCATGCAGCCAGACATACCACTTCCGTGCATAAAAAAGGGACGGCTGCTCGCGCAGCCGCCCCCGGAATTATGCAATTATCGTATTTGATTAATTTGAATACTTATTCGAAGAGCACCCTACAGATACGAGTCAGGGTGAAATTGCGGCCTTGCACCTGGAAGGTCACTTTACCTTCACTAACCTTGCTGTTGAGTAAAGCAGCACTATTCTCATCAAGCATAACCTCTACACAACCCGTAGTACGCGCTTCCTTTTTGCCATCAGCATCAACGACATAGTTGGGGAAGTCGCTATCGACGAAATATGGTTTGATGTCGCCAATGATGACAGTTATCCAAGCCTCATCTTTGATACCAACACCCCAGAAACGGAGGCGATCACCAGGATAGAACTTATCGAGATCGAGCGTTGCACTCATATTTGCAAGATTCCAACTATCACCAAAAGTATTGGCTCCAGTCCACAGGGCCGTTTCTTCCCCGGTGTCTATCGTACGACGTGCCTTCATCGCGAGTGGCAACTGAACACTATTAGAGTGTTGAGTTTTATCATAAACGTAATTAGTATTTACATTACTCCAAGGGGCAGATCCACCTTTTACCCAAGCATCGAAGCCAGGATAAGCCAAGGAGATATTCTTGCGCTCAGAAGTCCACTTCGTTCCAATCGGAGCCATAAACTTCTGGGGAGCGCCACCCTTTTCGCCAGTCAACTCACTTACCTGAGCATTGTCAAAACTAGATACTATCTGGATTGTCTTGATAAACTGATTATCGGCAGGTTTCTCTATTTCGTACAACATAAGGTTGTAATTCTTCTTAGTTCCGTCTGGCAATTCGGCTTCAAATTCCTTAGAAATAGTTCCAAGTTGTACTGGATCTCTCTCTTCATAACTGCCAAAGGCCGTTGAGTTGTTGTCGCGAGTATTAATCATCGTGGCATCAGCTGCTTTAGGCTTGAACAGGCCGTGCACTTGCTGGCCTGCCACCGTGATGGGGATGGTTCCACCTGCAGCCAGGATTTCAACATAGGCATAATACTTAGTAGCCTCTGTCGGGCCTTCTATTACAACTTTTTCTTTCAGAACATCATTGACATAGGTCTCCTTCCACTTAGTATACTTCGTGTGATTCTGGAAAATAATGGCATCAAACACGACATCATTATAGTCGAGGTCTTCACGGGTAGCACGACCCAAGTCTTCACAGAACACACGTCCACTCTCGATTTGTGTCCAGTCGTCTATTCCTTCTTCAGGATACTTATAAGTGGGCTGCGGTTCAGGATTACCTGGTACGATTCTGACAATCCAGTCTGAATAGTAGTGGTCTCGTGCTCCATCGACATAATATTTTCCATCGTTCTTATTGGGGACTTCGAAACTACCTCCCGTCGACTGAGTTGACTCTGTAACAAGATAAGAATTAGATTGGGTACGGTCAGTAAGATTATGCTTAAGATCTGCCTCATAATCAAAACCTACGAAATACATTCCACTCACATCACCATCGTCATAAATAGTCTTGTTATTGTCTCTTGCCCACTTCATGATGTCATCACCATAGACACAAGTGAACATATCATTGTAGACATAACTGCTCTGAAGAGAATTCTCATATCCGAAATATTTCGTACTGCAATCTTCCATCAGCATAATCGTGTCGCTAAACTCCTTCAGATTATTATTGTTTTCATTGACACAATTTCCCCATCCTTTATCTTGAGGAAAATTATCTTCTGTAAACGGTGTATAGCCATCCTTATAGACACCTGAATGCTTAATATCACTCCTGCCTGAACAATCAGCATTATTATAATTATTAATATGCTCGTTACCATTTTCGGCCTTGTTTGCACAAGTAAGTTTGTTCATCTTATTACTACCGATAACTATATCACCATTACCTGCGACATACTGCTCAGTAGTCTTTGAATCGGAAGTAACATTTGTATGGCCTTTATAAACTTGCTGAACAAAGAATGTCGACCATTCCGGACAGTCGCCTCCTGGGTCTTTCACCTGCTGGAAATACTGACGCACAAGATCCTTCTGATGCCACGTCAAGGCATAAGGAACGTCATATTTCTTAAACCACTCATTGCCATTTGCATTATGCGCACGGGTGCCTCCTCTGAATGCCAGCAAAGCATTCATTCCCCCAAAGGCTGCTGTACGGGTAACAGCCACATCACCGCCAAGGTCAACCACCTCCACGACCTGAGACGGATCTGTAGGATCCACATTAATCTTACCACTACTGAATCCCCAATCCTGATAGGGGTCAATATCACCATAAATCTCTTTAAAGACTTCCTCGAAAGCCTTTACCTTCTGCTGAGCCAGAGGCACATACTCAGATTCTTTCTCTGCGCAACTGAATAAGAAAGCCCCTCCAAACAGAGCCAATGCGCCTTTAACCAAATACTTCTTCATTGCAATAAAACACTTAATAGACGTTACGTAACTTAATAAACTAAATCGATTTGGGTGCAAAATTAATTAAAATATCGATATGTTGTATCATTTTTCTTGTTAAATTCTGTAAAAGGAGAGAAAATATGATGTGAGTATGCGATAATTTTTGTAATTTTGCCCACATTATTATTAATATATATAAGGAGTATAGTTATGAGATGCTTCAGATGGATAACCCTGACGATGGTGGCTGCCATAGTGGTGGCAACCAATTCCTGCACTTCACACGACCTGTTTGACCAGCAAGTCACACAGAGTATCAGCGACAGCCTGTCGCCTGTGGATTCACTGGACAGAAACCACAACTGGCTGCTGACCAAGACGCGAAGCATCACAGTGGAGGCCAACGCTAACGTGAATGCCCAGTGGCTGAAGATCCTGACAGACGACCCGCGTCTGAGTGAGGATGCCGAAGTGGCCACACAGGTGATGATCACCGAAGGCCAGAAGACTTACAACATGAGTTTCTGCTTCCCCAGCATTGTCACCACCCTCTATGCAGCATTGATAGACGACCAGGGGCTCTATACGGTCACGGCCTTCTCGCCAGAAGACCGTAAGGTGGATTTCTCCGAGCCTCTCTATACCAAGCAGAACATCCTGTACACGCCTCAGCCCCAGACGTTCGTCTACTGCTACGAGGAGGAGATGCCTGACTTCCTGAAGGTGGACTTCGACTTCAACGATATCATCCTGAACATCTCCTACGAACGGACTGGCGAGCGGGAGATACGCTTCCATGTGGAGTTGGCCGCTGTGGGTACAGACCGTCAGGTGGGTGCCGCCATCAGACTGAAGAACTTCAAATACGACGAGATCGAGAGTGTCACCACCGTTGGAGGCGCCTCGTTCAATGTGAACACAAGCGGGCAGGACATTCCTGACCAGATACTCGTAGTTCATAAAGACAGAACACCATTGCTGATGAGTAACACAGAGAACAAGGAGGCGGTGATCAACCTGTTCTGCGATGCCCACTGGGCTACTGGCGACCTGCTGACAGAGAACTTCGGCCTGATCCAGCGCAAGCGCTACAACGTAGGTAGGGGCACGGACTTTCAGACGATGGTGCCCAGAGAGGTGACCTATATCGTGACCTTCAAGGAGAAGACGGGTCTGGAATACCTGAACTTCGACCTGATCGATCCTTTCATCATCAAGGAGTACAACGGCGGTATCTTCGAGGTGCATCAGTTTGCCAATCGCAACGACTGGGTGCTCCAGGAGTATAAGATTGCGGAGATCGTCAAGTTGCCTTGGGCACTGACCATCCCCTACAAGAAGTTCCGCCATACACTGGAGGGCGTGAATATCGGATTCAAGAAAAAGGAAATAATGGGCTTTGGCGCCTACAGCAGTGTGAGAGGCCACACTTTCGGCGAGTGGTCGATGAACTCCAACCTGGCCCAGGACTGGTATCTGAACGAATACGCTTCAGACAACCAGGTTTATTAAGCCACAGATTAAGAAACCGTTAATTTATTAATTAACACAGATTTTATTCGTCGGCAGGGGTCCAGATGACGACCTTGCCAGCAGCAGCATTATAGCCTGCATACCAATTGAGAGCCGTATGCATGTTCGAGGCCCAGGTGCTCAACTGGGGATAGGCGACACCAATGTTCAGGCCCTCGGTGGGCCAGAACCAACGACGGTCTGTGCTGCCGTTGATGACGAAGTAAAGCGGGGTCTCGCCCGTCTCCTGGGTCCTGATATTACCATTTGAATCCTCTGTACGCACAGAGAAGCGCAACTGGTCGATGCGGGCATTGCCGTCAGGGAAGGTGATCTCGCCTAATTTGGAGAACACACGATTGATCGATGAGATATTGGCTGGCTTGTCGGAGGCCACACCCATGACACTATGCACCTCTCCACCAAAGTCGCTGCCATTATATATAATATAGGTCTTCAGGCTGTTGCCCACACTCATCACCAGAACGTTGGAGACATAACTGCCATCACCCTTGTCGACAGGCACACCAACACGCAATACGACATCATTATAGTCATAGTCCTTCAGGGAACTCTCGATGGTCTCGAAGGCATAGAACACGCCATTAGGCTTAGGCACCGTCATAAAGGCCTTCGACAGATAGTTCGTGTCGAAGGAAGCAGAAGTGCTGTAGGTACAGGTCTGGCGGGCATCGTCGCCACTGCCATTAGCGCTGATGGCGTCGTTCCACACCAGAGCATCCTTATTGCCTACCAACTCCCAATGGTAGTTGTTCTCGTTGATGAGTTTTCCCTCGCAGGCATTGAGCCAGCAGTAGAACAGACGGTTGTTGTCAGACAGGTCGTCGATATCGTAGTCGACGGAGAATGTCTCTGGCAATATCAGTTCCACATGGTCGAGCAGATAAGTGCCTGCCTGGCCCTCTGTCGTGGCACAACCATTACAGTTGTCGACCTTCAGCAGGGCATTGGCGGTAAACTGGTTGCCTGTGGGCCCCCAGACGCCAAAGTTATCTATCGAGATCTCTGGCGTATTGATCGTAGCGCCGTTACCCATATAGACGACCTTATTACCTGCGGCACTGCCCTTGAGCACCAGCGAGGTGCACTCGGTGTAACTCCAGTCGTCGAGACAGCTGCTTTCTGTGAGCGTCAGTTCGTTGGCAACATTCAGATAGGAGGCATTCTGCAACGAGAGGTTGTCGCCACTGACCTGCTGCAGCCAGGCACTGCCACGATTGATGAGTTCGCCCTGATTGCCGCTCTCATTGGCTGTACATGTCACAGAGGTCGTCGTCTCCACATCCTTGCCAAGGACATAACTGTTGTAAAGGCCACAACCCTTGACGCGGATGGCATTACAACTGATGATGCCTGCATTATAATTATAGGTGTCGCTGCCTGTGTTATACTCCAGCGTTCCCTCGCCAACGATCTCTCCGCCAGGAAGGACATAGATCTGGCCTGTCGGGCCACTGGCTGAAGGGGTAGCGCTCAGCGTCATGCCCTCTGGGATGACAATCTTGCCACCACTGGCGACAATGAGCACATTGCCATTAGACACACGCTGGTTGAAACTGAGCGTCCAGGTGCCAGACACATAGACGGCCATGTTCCCGCGGATACCCAGTGAGGGCAGATAGCCCGTATAGTCGTTGCTTATACTGAGATGCAGACGGTCGTCGCCTTCAGGCTCGCCCTCCAACGATGTGACCTCGATGAAGGAGCCTGTGGTATACTCGCTCAGGTCGGGCATCTGCATGATGGGGACGCTCCAGCGCTCATTCCCTCCACCAGCAGGCTGCCGGACATCTACCCGCGCCTCTGGCTGCTTACCACTGAAGACCACCTCGCTGCCCCCTGCCTTTGCCGAGAACGCCTTACAGACGGCATGACCCTCGCTGTCGAAGCAGGCAGCATAGAGCAGGGCGTTATGGGCAGGACGGCTGATCGTGATCGTCTTCGACTCGCCAGACTTCATCCTAGCCATGCCAAGATAAGTGGCTGAGGCATCGTAAAGAGCAGGCGTGGGAAGGATATAGACACGGTATTCCGTCGTGTTGCCGAAATCGACAGATATCTTGACAGACAGACCCGTAGAAGTGCTCCAGTCCTGAGACGTATCTACCTCCTTGCCGCCCATGACGAGTGCCAAGAAATTATCCTTGAATTCCTGTTCTGGTGTGGAACCGGATTCTTTTTTGCAACTTACCGCCGTTATACAAAGCGCAACAGCAGCCATTAAAAACCTCATCCAGTTCTTCTTCTTCATAACTTGCGGATGGCTTATAAACAATGTGTGGACCAGCCAGGGCTTGAACCTGGGACCTCCAGATTATGAGTCTGTTGCTCTAACCAACTGAGCTACAAGTCCGCGTTTTGCGATGCAAAGGTATATGAAAATCTTTAATTATCCAAATTTTTAGAGTGAAATAACAAAAAATAAGCAGAAATTAAGTACCTTTGCACTCCAATGGAAATAATTCGCAACATAGAAAAGGCGAGAATGATGCCTCATTGCGCTGCCACCATCGGCGTGTTTGACGGTGTCCATGCAGGGCATCGGCAGGTCATCAAGCGCCTCATCTCCGATGCTCAATTCCATCATCTGGCATCGATGGTCATCACCTTTGACCGTCAGCCCAGACAACTGTTCGACCCTGAGTTCCATCCTCAGTTGCTGACGACTCAGGAAGAAAAGGAACGCGAACTCGAGCAACTGGGTATCGATTTTCTGGTGGTACTGCCTTTTACCAAGGAAATCGCTTCGCTCTCGGCTCACGACTTTATGAAACAAATCCTCAAAGAGAGACTGAATGTCGCACTGCTCCAAATCGGCTATGACAACCGTTTCGGCCATGACAGGAAGGAAGGATTCGATGATTACGTACGCTACGGCCAGGAACTGGGCATCGTGGTGCATCGCAACGTCAAGTTGTCCTGTCAGGGTTATGACTTCTCTGTCTGTTCGTCGAACATACGCAGTCTGCTCTATGACGACGGCGACGTGGAGACCGCTGCTGTGTTCTTAGAGCGGCCTTATCAACTCTCCGGCAAGGTGATGCCGGGTGAGCATATCGGCCACCAGTTAGGGTTCCCCACGGCCAACCTGCAGCCAGACGACCCCTTCAAACTGATTCCCGCCAGCGGTGTCTATGCCGTGTGGGCTCAGATCGTGGATCAGACCACCCATCGCTCCTCCAACCTGCCCGCAATGATGAACATCGGCACACGGCCTACCTTCGACGGCAGGAGCCGCACACTGGAGGTGAACATCTTCGACTTCGATGGTGATCTATATGGCCAGACGGTACTCATCACATTTATAGCAAGGCTGCGAGAAGAACGGAAGTTTGAATCGCCAGAGGCATTAGTGTCCCAACTGAAGGAAGACCGCCAGACATGCCTCGACCTATTATATAATAAATCCGTAAATCGTAAATAACAAAATGAAGAATGCAATTATCTATACGTTCGTCTTCCTGGGTTTCCAGGTAATGGCGGGTTTCATTGTAGACGGCATCTGGCGCTGGGCGTTTGGGAAGAATGCCATGAACGACGCCACTGGTATCATCGTCACAACAGTCGTCTTTACTGTCATTTCGATCGCCGTGTTCCTGTTGGCAAAATGGTGCGAGGTGTCAAGGCACTGGATCCGGACACGTCCCTGGGTGACACTCATTTGGTGTGTCGTCGCTGCCCTTGGCGCCATCATCCCTTCCGTCTGGATTCAGGAGCACATGCCAGAACTGCCTAACATTGCCGAGGACACATTCGACATGATCATGAAAGACCGTTGGGGCTATCTGGCCGTAGGACTATTAGCACCACTGGGTGAAGAAATGGTGTTCCGAGGAGCCGTCCTGCGGTCACTATTACAATGGTGCAGCAAGCCATGGGTGGCCATTGCCATCTCGGCCCTGATCTTTGCTGCCGCTCACATGAACCCAGCCCAACTGCCACACGCCTTTCTCATCGGGCTGTTGCTGGGATGGTTGTACTATCGCACAGACAGCATCGTGCCTGGAATGGTGTATCACTGGATCAACAACTCGGTGGCCTATATCATGTATAACCTCTATCCCAGTGCCGACCTCACGCTGGTGGATCTCTTCGGGTCAGAACGGACGGTACTGATGGCTGTTGGCTTCTCGCTCTGCATGTTCCTGCCAGCCTTGTTCCAGTTAAACGGCAGGTTAAGTAAATAAAAAGACTTAAAATGAAGTGGGCTGCGACCGGAAGGTTGCAGCCCTTAACTTCTGTTAGTACTTAACAAATTTGAGAGAATCGAAACTTCACAGTTTCTTTGTTTAACTATAATATAGAAAGCATAGAAAAAAAATCATTCCAGATAAGTGGATTTCTCCTTGGTCAGCGACTGAATCGTGTCGCTGACATTCTCCGCTTGGATCGTGGTCAGCACGTTGACCGTATCAGCCAGTTCCTCTTGCGCCTTCACATAAGCCCCCCTCGGATCTTCCCAGATATCCCATGGTGCCTGGGCAGCATTACCCAGCGTGAGGATGATGGCCACAATGGCAGCAGCCTTGAACAGAGGCATCAGACGATCCTTCAACGAGACAGTCTTGGCCACGGGAGCCTCACCGATCTGCTCAAGGATACGGGCATCGAAGTTATCACCCAGTGAATCCTCCTTCTGCAGTTCGCAGGCAAACAGGGGCTGGAACTTCCTCAGATTCTCAGGAATGTCCGGCTGGCTGAAGAACGTGCGGAGAATAGACTCCTCCTGCAGAGTGGTCTCACCCTCCCAATAGCGTTCCAGTAACTGTTCGATGTACTTATAATCCATAATTCTCTGTCTTTATAAATTGCTGCTTGATCTGCTGTCGTGCCCTGAAGATGTTGACTTTCACCTGTTCTTCAGTGATACCCAGAATCTGCGCTATTTCCTTATAACTCTTGCCCTCGAACTCCCTGAGTTGCATGCAACTGCGCTGTTTCTCGGGCAAGTTGTCGATGAGTTGCCTGACAAGTGCGATGCGATCGCGTTGCATGGCCTGCTCTTCGGGATTGGATGAATAACTGTGGTCTGGGGCGTCATGGCCGTCGGTTCCCGAGTTCCACTCGCCTACCCTCAGGCTTTCCAGACTTGGATTCTGGTTTTCCGCCTTCTTCATCTTGTCGAGCGAGATATTCCGGCAGATGGTAAGGCAGAAGGCTTCGATAGAGTCTAACTCCTCCCAGCGGTCTCGCCTGTTCCAGACCTTGATCATCGTCTCCTGAACAACATCTTCCGCCTCCGCCGGATTGAGAGTGATGCGGAGCGCGAGCCTGTAGAGTTCGTTCTTCAGCGGCAGGATATCATTCCGGAAACTGATCTTTTTCATCCTCTCTAATAATAATGACGATTGAGAAACGGAAAAGTTACACTTTCATTCATTTTTTTGTTTACAGTTTACGGTTTACAGTTTACAGGTGAATACCTTGCAAGCCATTTGCTAAACCCTTCACTGCCTTCAGAAGTAATCATCTGTAAACTGTAAACCGTAAACTGTAAACTAACAAATCGTCGTACCTGTCTGTCCGTCGAGGGCAGTGGCGAGGGTGATGACGACACGAGAGACGCCAGCATCAATGGCGGCGAGGGCGTTCTCAATCTTGGGAAGCATACCACCGCTGATGGTGCCGTCGGCCTTATATTTAATAAAGTTCGCACGTGTGATGGTCGAAATCACGGAGTCTTCATCGTCGGGATCACGGAGCACACCTTTTTTTTCAAAACTGAAAATGAGCGTCACATCGTAGTATGGTGCGAGAGCCTTGGCGGTCTCACTGGCGATGGTATCGGCATTGGTGTTGAGAATATTGCCCTGACCGTCGTGGGTCAAAGGAGCCATCACGGGAGTGACACCTTCCTCGATGAGTCTGCTGAGCATCTGTCCATTAGCCTTGTCGACATCGCCCACAAAACCAAAGTCGACTCCATCCTTAATAGGACGCTTATGCGAACGAATCACATCCATATCGGCACCTGTCAGTCCCAGGGCATTCACACCATTCGCCTGCAGAAGGGCCACAAGGTTCTTATTCACCAAGCCGCCATAGACCATGGTCACAACACTCAGCATCTCAGCATCGGTGATACGACGGCCGTTCACCATCTTCGACTCGATACCGAGAGCCTCGGCTACCTTCGTGGCCTTACGACCTCCACCATGTACCAAAACCTTCTTGCCTTCGATGGCACTGAAATCCTTCAGCAACTGCGAGAGTTGAGCCTCATCCTCGACGACGGCCCCACCCACCTTTACAATTGTCAGTTTCTCTTTCATTGATTGTCTTACTAGTTCTACTAGTTATTCTAGATAAGTATATCCATAGAGGCCACTGCGATAGTTCGACAGGAACTCCTTGCCCTCTTCAAGCGAGATCTTGCCTTGCTTCACGCTCTTGGCCACCCATACCTCCAGTTGACGAACCAGTTTCTTGGGATTATACTGCACATACTCCAGCACCTCCTCCACCGTCTCGCCGTCGATGATCTGATCGATATGATAGGTACCGTCCTTCTCAGAGATATGGACGGCATTCGTGTCACCAAAGAGGTTGTGCATGTCGCCCAGGATCTCCTGATAGGCCCCCACAAGGAACACACCCAGATAGTAGGGCTCGTTCTTCTTTAGAGGATGCACAGGCAGAGAGTGAGTATTATGGAGATTGGTAGTGAAATTAGCAATCTTTCCATCCGAGTCGCAGGTGATATCCTGAATGGTGGCATTACGGGTAGGACGCTCATCCAGTCGCTGGATGGGCATGATGGGGAACACCTGATCGATGGCCCACGAGTCACTAAGACTCTGGAAGAGGGAGAAGTTGCAGAAATACTTATCAGCCAACAGTTTGTCGATCTTCATCAGTTCCTCAGGGATATGTTTCAGACTCTTAGCAAGGGCGTGGATCTCGTGACAGACACTCCAGTACATAGCCTCCACCTCTGCACGTGTCTTCAAGTCTACGATTCCATGCGAGAAGAGGTCGAGCACTTCCTCACGGATCTGTTCCGCATCATGCCAGTCCTCCAACACATTACGGGGCGAGAGGTTGTCCCAGATCTCATAGAGATCCTTCACCAACTGGTGCGAGTTCTCATCGGGCTCAAACTCCTCCGGCATCTCGGGCAACGAAGCCGTCTCCAGCACGTCGATGACGAGCACAGAGTGGTGGGCAGCGAGCGAGCGCCCACTCTCGGTGATGATATTCGGGTGGGGAAGGTCGTTCTTATTGGCAGCATCGACAAAGGTGTAGATACAGTCGTTAACATACTCCTGAATGGAGTAGTTGACGGACGACTCACTCGACGGAGAACGTGTACCATCATAGTCAACGCCAAGTCCACCACCGCAATCGACAAAGTCAACATTATAGCCCATCTTATGCAGTTGGATATAGAACTGCGAGGCCTCACGGAGAGCCGTCTGGATACGACGGATCTTCGTAATCTGTGAACCGATATGGAAATGAATCAGTCGCAGACAGTCACGCATATCCTTCTTATCCAGTAAATCTAGTGCTTCCAACAGTTCTGCACTCGTCAAGCCGAACTTCGAGGCGTCACCGCCACTCTCTTCCCATTTGCCAGAACCGGAGGATGCCAGTTTGATGCGGATGCCGATATTGGGTCGGATATTCATCTTCTTGGCCTCGCGGGCAATGATCTCCAACTCGTTCATCTTCTCCACGACGATGAAGATCTGCTTACCCATCTTCTGAGCCAACAGCGCCAGTTCGATATAACTCTGGTCCTTATAGCCGTTACAAACGATGATGGAGTCACTCTGGCACTGCATGGCAATAACAGCATGCAGTTCTGGCTTCGAGCCAGCCTCCAGACCTAAGTTAAACTTGCGGCCGTGAGAGATAATCTCTTCAACCACAGGTTGCATCTGATTGACCTTAATAGGATAGACCACGTAATTCTCGCCCTTGTATTCGTATTCCTCTGAGGCTTTCTTAAAACAACTCCACGTCTTCTCAATCCGATTGTCGAGAATATCGGGGAACCGGAGTAGCACGGGAGGCGTGACATCACGCAGCGCCAGTTCATCCATCACCTCACGCAGGTCTATCTGCGTACCATTCTTACAGGGTGTGACATAGACATCGCCTTTCTCGTTGATGCCAAAATAGGAAGTGCCCCAACCATTAATGTTGTAGAGCTCCTTCGAGTCATCGATGGTCCATTTCTTCATAATCCCAAAAGTTCTTTTATCTTCGCTACGCTAATTTGTATTTTCTCGTAGTTATCCATGAGGCTGACGTCAAGCGTATATCGGGCCTTCGTATAGAAGGGTTCACGCTTCTCAAGTTGTTCCTTAATAAACGCCAGCAACTCCTCGTGGCTCTTACCCTTCAGGAGCGGACGCTCCACGCGGGCCATCTGCAGATGCTTATACAACACCTCTGGATCTGCCTTCAGATAGACCACCTGTCCCTGTTGGTTCAGATAATCCATATTATCGAAGAAGCAGGGCGTGCCGCCACCACAACTGATGATGACATTTTCAAACTCTGCCACCTCATGCAGCATATTATACTCTATCTTACGGAATCCCTCCTCGCCACGCTCAGCAAAGATCTGAGGAACTGTCTTCCGCATACGGCTCTCGATATACCAGTCGAGGTCGTAGAAGATGATACCTAACTCCTTAGAGAGCGCCTTGCCAATGGTGGTCTTACCGGCACCCATATAGCCAATGAGGATGATGCGGGTCAAGATGATTTGCGGATTTACGGTTTACGAATTTACGATTTTTTCACCGGGGTGGCTGTGATTACCTTCATACATTCCTCATAGGTAAGTTCTGCAGCCTTGTCGTGCATACTCTTCGGCAGACGGTAGTTCTTGCCATCGTAAGCCAGGTAGGGTCCATAACGACCGTCGAGTACCTCAAGTTTCGTGTCTTCGACAAACACTTTCAGATGCTTCCGCTTCTCCTCCTGCTGTTTCTCCTTGATAAGACCGACAGCCTCGTCAAGGGTCAGCGACATCGGGTCAGTACCTTTGGGCACTGACGTATATTTGCGGTCATAGAGGATATACGGGCCGAAACGGCCGGCTCCGATGGTGACGGGCTTACCCTCATAATCGCCTATCTCACGCGGCAACTTAAACAACTCCAGAGCCTCTTCAAGGGTGATGGTCTCGATACTCTTCTCTTTAGGCATCTGGGCAAAGGTCGGCTTCTCGTTATCATCAGCAGTACCGATTTGGACGACCGGACCGAAACGGCCAATCTTCACGAAGACGGGCTTACCCGTCTTAGGATCCTTGCCCAACACACGCTCACCGGCCTTATGAAGGTCGCGACTGTTAATCGTATGCTCTACTGTGGGTTCGAAATCCTTATAGAACGAGTGCATCATATCCTTCCACTGCTCATCGCCCTCAGCAATCTTATCGAAATCCTGTTCAACCTTGGCGGTGAAGTTGTAGTCCATAATCTCCGTGAAATGCTTCATCAAAAAGTCGTTCACCACAATACCGATATCGGTAGGGATCAACTTTCCCTTCTCCGAACCTACTATCTCCTTACGGTTACGCTGACTGATTTGCTTACCCTTCAGGGTGTACACAGCATACTGACGCTCCTCACCCTTCTTGTCACCCTTTATCACATACTCTCGCTGCTGGATGGTGCTGATGGTGGGGGCATAAGTAGACGGACGGCCAATGCCCAGTTCCTCCATCTTATGCACCAGACTGGCTTCCGTATACCGCTGTGGACCGGCAACGAAACGCTCACTGGCATTGATCTCGCGGCGAATGAGTTCCTGACCTTCATGCAGAGGGGGAAGAATGTGTCCATACTCCTCCTGCTGCTCATCGTCGTCGAGCGACTCACGATACACCTTGATAAAACCATCGAATTTCACCACCTCGCCCTGGGCAACGAACTCCTCCTCGTTTCTCTTGCCTGTCTCTTGATTCTTGACGGCTATCGTCACCGTGGTCTTCTCAATCTCGGCATCAGCCATCTGACTGGCCACGGTACGCTTCCAGATCAGTTCGTAAAGACGCTTCTCCTGGGCAGAGCCATCTATCTCCGTACGGTCCATATAGGTAGGACGGATAGCCTCGTGAGCCTCCTGGGCACCCTTCGAACTTGTATGGTATTGGCGTGTCTTACTGTATTCACTGCCATAGAGTCGCACGATTTCCTCCTTGCTGGCACCCAGACAGAGTTTCGAGAGGTTCACAGAGTCGGTACGCATATAAGTAATCTGTCCATTCTCATACAGATGCTGGGCAATCATCATCGTCTGGCTGACGGTAAGTCCAAGTTTGCGGGCAGCCTCCTGCTGCAAAGTCGATGTGGTGAAGGGAGGCGCAGGGGTACGCTTGACGGGCTTTTTCTGAATACTCTCTACCTGATAGGTGGATGCCTTACATTGCTCAAGGAATGCGAGTACCTCATCGACGGTCTTGAAACGGCTGCCTAACTGGGCCTTTACCTCCGAGGCGGAACCGTCAGGATTCATGATGGCGAAGACACCATTCACGACATAGTAAATCTCACTCTTGAATTGCTGGATCTCCCGCTCACGCTCCACAATGAGTCTGACAGCCACACTCTGCACACGGCCGGCAGAAAGAGAAGGCTTCACCTTGCGCCACAGCACTGGCGAGAGTTTAAAGCCGACGATACGGTCCAGCACACGGCGTGCCTGCTGAGCATTCACCAGGTTCATATCCAGATGACGGGGATGTTCAATGGCATCCAAAATGGCCGGCTTGGTAATCTCATGGAACACAATACGGTTCGTCTTCTTGCTGTCCAGGCCTAACACCTCACACAGATGCCAGGAAATGGCTTCTCCCTCACGGTCTTCATCGGATGCCAGCCATACCTTCTCGGCTTTCTCTGCCTTGGAACGCAGGTCTGCAACCAGTTTGGACTTCTCTTCTGGAATTTCGTATTCAGGCTCGAGCGTCTTTTCATCGACACTCAACTCTTTCTTCTTCAAGTCGCGGATATGGCCATAACTCGACATCACCTTGAAGTCCTTTCCCAGAAACTTCTCTATCGTCTTCGCCTTGGCCGGAGACTCCACAATCACTAAGTTTTTCTGCATACTTTTATCGTTTTGTTTTCTTACGGGCTGCAAAAGTAAGCAAAAAACGTTATCACACCTTATTTATATATAGGTTTTTTTGTTTTATTAACGATTTTGCTGCAAGAAACGGTGGACGGCCTCGCGAATGGAACGAAGTCCGAAGCGCTCGACATAGACCTCGCGCAGAGACAGCCACATGAGTTCCGCAGCATCGTCAGCCGCCTTTATGTCAGCGTCTTCCGGTACATGACAGGCAAAAAAGAGGTCGAGTGTGTGGATATCCATACCAGAATAATGGTAGACATTAGGAATGGAGAACATATACCTGATGTCGCCGGCATCGATCACCAGCCCCGTCTCCTCCCGGATCTCCCTCACCATGCCTTGTTCGGCATTCTCGTTGTTATCCACGAAACCGCCAGGCAGGTCGAGGGTGCCTTTGGCTGGTTCTTTTCCCCGACGGGCCACCAGCAACTCACCTCGTCCGTTGAGGATAAAGGCGGCCGTTGAGGCTCTGGGATTCTGATAATACGTGAATCCGCAGTTAGCACAGTGCCTGCTCAAGGCATTATGGATCATGAAGTCGCTGCTGCCGCACTTCGGGCAATAGCGGAAAAGTTCTAATGGATGATTTTTCATATATTCATTAAAAACTACCAGTTATCTGTTCTGAATGGGAATAAGGGCAGGTTGGCGGCGTTCTTCACATTACCAATCTGGAAATTCTTGAAGCAATAGCGTACGGCCACAGGCTTGCTCACCTCAGGCGAGGTGATCTTGATGGCCTCATCCCAGTAGCCGCCGCCAGGCTGCCAGAAGTGCTGGGCCTTGGCGGGATGGAACACCCGGTCCTCGCCTGCCACCTCGAAGCCCTGGATATCTTCAAAGGGAGCATCGGTGTGGTAGTTGTTATCCAAATGAATATAGACAGCATCGTCCTTCACGAGCATGTCCTTATACGTAGAACTCTGATAAAGAATGCCCTCGAAACCATAATCCCGGTTCAGTGCCGTATAGGCCAGACGCTCACCCACCTGCCGCTTCTGGGTAGGATGGATCTGCGTGGTCTCATAAGGATAGACGAGATCGTTGATGCACACCAGACTACTATTGGGGATGATCTGCGAAGCCTTGAACTGTTGTTCGCGCAAGAGGGCTCCACTGATGGCATTGTCGTCATCGTCATACCGATAAGGCGCAATCTGCACGAAGTAGAAAGGTATCTCGCCCAATCCGAACTGCTCTCTCCACTGTTCCACCAGCAGTTTCATACGCTTACTATACTGGTCACCAGGGTCGCCCACGTTCGAACAGCCCTGATAATAGAGAATACCCTTCACCGTGAAGTTAAGGATGGGATTGAAAGTGCCGTTGCCCCAGAGCAGTGAACGATGATAGTCCCACTGAGCCCATTTCTTACATATCTCCACAGAGTCGGTAGGATCGTCGGTATATTTCTCCAGATTCTCCTTCGTCAACCAACTCTCCACGCGCGAACCTCCTTTATTGGCTTCTATAAGTCCGATGGGGATGTCGAGGGCTGTATGCATGGTACGGGCGAAGAAATAGCCGGTGGCAGAGAACTCGCCCACCGTCTTCGGCGAACACTCTCGCCACTCGCACTGGGCATCATCCTGAGGCTCGGCACGCATGATGCTGGGAATCTTCACCGACCTGACGCCTTGATGGTTTTTGGCATCAATCACCACTTGGTTGTAATCTTGCACTGGACACATCCAGAAGCCTTTGACAGGCATCTCCATATTCGACTGTCCTGCACAGACCCATACCTCTCCGGCCAAGACGTTATGAATAGTCACAGGCTCACCATCGTCAAAGGTGATACTCAACGGCTCATACGAGGCCACAGGTGTCTTCACATGGACCATCCACTTACCATCGCCGTGGGGTCTCGTCCTGGCAACCTCCTTACTCCACGAACAGGTCACCTTGACCTCTCGCATCGGATCGGCCCATCCCCAGAGGCGGACGTCAGCCTGCTGCTGTAACACCATGTTGTCGCCAATCAGATGGGGCAACTTTACCTTGGCCTGAACACTCATTGTGAGTACTGCAAGGGCCATCATTGTGAGAATCTTCTTCATGTCGTTATCGTTTTTAAGTTTCTTAATAGATATTCTTCTTTTTGGTCTTCGTAATGCTCAAAAACCCTTTTGCAGTCTGACTAATGCAGAACCTTGCAGGCGTTTGTCAGGGCTGTCTATCTGGATAACATAGATACCTGGGGAGACTGTGGGAAGAGCAACAAAGACCTCTGGCTTATCGGCTATCAGGTGGCAGGTGTGAACACAGCCACCCGAAAGATGATAGACGCTGAGACGGAGAGGCTTCGGGGTTTCCCCACCAAAGACCAAGCGGAGGCCGCCATCATCAGGAACGACCTGCAAACCCGCCGGCTGATGAAGACTGATCCCCTCTATATCAGAAAGCGAGAGCACCTCCAACAGTCCCCGATAAGCATTTATCTCGCCATAGCCATAGACATTGTTGGGATAATCGTACTGATCCTCGGGATGCCGGCAACTGCGACTCATTACCTCCCTGACCTCCTGTGGTGTCAGATCTTGTCTAGCCTGTAGCCAGAGGGCGATGACGCCAGCCACAACAGGAGCAGACATCGACGTGCCCGAATTGACGCCCCAGGGGTAGCGCTCACCATTATAGTCTGAATAACTGACCACCTCCTTCTCTGGATGATAGAACTGGCTGTACGAAGAAACCACATTCGTCCCCGGGGCCACCACATCAGGCTTCATGAGGTCGTTCATCGCCGGACCGGTCGATGAATAGTATCCTATCTTACCAGGTTCCTTATCCTTGCTTCCTGACGTCTCCTTGCCATCTGCCGTCCTGATGCTGAGCCGATGGGTGGTGCCGCCGACAGAGATGATCCCGGGGAAACAACTCGGAGCCATAACATTGCGTCCAACCACGGCTGCTGTCCATCGACCGTCTGCCTCATGGTCACGGAAGGCGTAGATAGAGTTGCCGTAGACTTCTATCAGCCCATTACCCTCCACCACCAGTGCCAAAGGCGACAACTGGTCTAAGGTGCGGTTCGATTTCACAAGCACCTGCCAGACATCATGCTCTGTAAAGCGCGAACCTTCCCGGTAGACTGCGACTGTCAGGGAGTCCTGGCCATACAAGACTTGACGGCTTATGACCGTGTCGACAGGCACCTCAGCCGTTTCAAATGCAATCGTGTCAGTAGGCACTCCTCTTTTCGCTTTCCGCCTTCCATCTTCCTCCTTTCTATAACCGTAGACCGCAAGCCGCATATCTCCCCGGCTCTTCATCCGGTATAGGGCAGCGTCCTTGAAACAGCGGATAAAACTCCCCGCTTCTCTCTCGCGGTCCGTCTTTTCAAAATAAGTCTTCTCCACCCCTTCGTTGCCTGCCGCAGCGACGATGATTCTTCCTGGACCCGTCAACTGCTGGAGCGTAGCGGCATACAGGCTGTCGTCCTCATCGAGATAGGGTGCATAGCCCTCGCTCAGCGATACCACGCATGGCATGCCTCGCTGCTCTGCATAGTCAAAGCAGTATTTAAAGCCAAGGGCATCGACGGCATTGGTGTATTTATAATAGTCGGCAGAGTCTATTAACTCAATGTTATTGCTGATGGCATTACCTACCACACAGAGGTCACTTCCCCATGCGATACCACGATATGGGGTGTCAAAGCCACTACCGGCTGCGATACCTAAGGTGTGGGTGCCGTGGGTAGAGATAGAAGCATCGGTAGATTGCCTGATGGCGCTGACGGCCTCAGGCCCTACATAGTCACGTCCTACGGGCAGGAGGCTGCCGATGGTGTCACGCGACAACTGATCCCAGAACGCCATGATACGAGAGCGCCCGGTCTCCGGATCAAGGAAATTAGGATGTGTCAGATCGAAACCCACGTCTACAATACCAACCAGCACGCCCTTGCCTGTATAAGCCTGATGGGATGACGATGCCTCATACAGAGGCAGGGCCTGAATGATAGCGGCAGTAGTATCAACACATAACTGACTGGACCGGCTGGCTTCAATGCGTCTCACGGCACTCTCCATAGACAACGCCCCGACTTCTCCCAGTGGGATACTGGCGATGAAGATGTCACCCCATTGGGCATGTTGACGGCAGCGATGCTTTGCAAATACCCTGTCTGCCTCGGCAGGACTGATACAGACAAAAGCCACTATCGTCCGCTCTCCATCCAAGGGAGCCCGGGAAAGACTGCGCTGCCGAAATTCCATGCAAACCTGCCGGATAAGCGGGGACATCTTCCGATAATCACCTCCTCGGACTGAACTCAGCAGCAATAGCCATATAGCAACCAGCAATAACGGCCTGTATCTCATTCTTATTAGTAATTGCGCCACAAAGTTAACAACAATTATTCAAACGGCCAAGTTTTTTCTCCAAAAACTCATTTTAGTCTGTAATTAAAAAAATTCACTAAAACTCTTGCATATATTGAAAATTATTCTTAACTTTGCACCAAACTTAAAAACAAAAATGTTATTTTCAATTACTAACCCTTTAAAAATTAATGATTATGAAAAAGATTTTATTGTTAGCAGTTGTGATGTTTGCTAGCCTGAATGCAAGCGCTCAGTTCTATGCCGGAGGATCTATTGGCTTCGGTAGTGTTAAGCCTGTTGGCGGTGGCGATTCTGAGTTCGTTTTCAAAATCCTGCCCGAAGTCGGTTACCAGATTAATGACCAGTGGGCAGCCGGTGCCGTATTAGGCTACTCAAAGGGGGACTTTGCAATGGCTAGCGGAACCGAGACTTTTGGAACAACGGGAAGAGAAGTATTCGTGATTTCTCCTTATGCACGATACACGGCTGCCGACTGGGATCCTGTTAAACTGTTTTTTGATGGTGAAGTATCCTTTGCAAGCATTAAGAATGGCGGCAGTTACTTTGCATTGGGAGTAAGCCCTGGAATAGCCGTCGCTCTTACTGACAAAGTTAGTTTCGTTACTCATCTCGGCTTCCTCGGCTTCGAGAACCGTAGCCCGGAGGGCAGTGGCAAGAGTGGCACCAAGTTTGGTCTTGACTTCAGAAACAGTTGCTCATTCGGTGTATACTACAACTTCTAATATTTAATCCTGTTAATATCATGCGGACGATTCCTTGGTGATAGTGCCAGGGATCGTCCGCTTGTTTTAAATACTATAACATTCTAAATCATACTTCTATGACATATCAGAAATCATTCCTGCACCTCCTCGCCGTCACGATGGTCTTCTCGTTGGGAGCACTTTTCTCAGCCTGTGGCAGCGATGACGACAAGAACGAAGTAGACAACGGCAAAGGCTCGGCATCAGACATCATCGGCACTTGGGGACTTGTCCTTAAGGAGTATAAGATCCCTAACGAACAAGGTGGCACCAATCAGAGCACGGCGGTATATGACTACCTGAATCCTTCCAAGGGAGACGAACTGGTCATCTCCCTGGCATCAACAGATCGCGGAGAGTCATACTTCACCATGCGCCAGTACACCTATGATTACATCGGAGAGATATGGACGCTCGTCAGCAAAGATGAGGCTTTTATGAATGGTATGGTTCTTGCTCTGACGAATTCTTCAACAGACCAGAGTTACAGTTGTTCCATCAATGGAAACAAACTCGTTATGGAAGCCAAACAAGCGAGTACTGACTACTTCATCAGATATACATTCAAGAAAATAAGTACAGAAGTCAAGAGTACTGACACACTTCATATCATACCATAACAAATGAAAATGCTTAGACTGATCATGCTGCTGATGACGGTTTCGATGGCGGCGCAGGCGCAAGAGAAAAGCCTGAAGATGGATTTGTGGCCCAACGGGGCAACCTATGCCAGCAGCGACAAGGAAGACAAGGCCGAACTCACCGTATACCTGCCCGACGCGAAGAAGGCATCGGGCAGAGCCGTGGTATGCTGTCCGGGTGGCGGATACTCCCATCTGGCGATGGACCATGAGGGCCATCAGTGGGCCACGTTCTTCAATAATCAGGGCATTGCACTCATCGTGCTGAAATACCGTATGCCCCACGGCAATCCGATGATTCCCGTTTCCGATGCCGAACAGGCCATCAAGACCGTCCGCAGGAATGCGGTAGAGTGGCATATCGACCGCACACAGGTCGGTATCATGGGATTCTCTGCCGGCGGACACCTCGCCTCGACCATCGCCACCCATTCTACTGGAGAAGCCGCGCCCAACTTCCAGATCCTCTTCTACCCCGTCATCACGATGGACCTCTCGTTCACCCATAAGGGGTCTCACGACAACCTGCTGGGCACCGGGCACTCCAAGAAGGAGATGAAACGGCTGGAAGCCAACTACAGCAACGACTTGCAAGTGAACCGCGCCACGCCCCGCGCCTTCCTCGCCCTCTCTGACGATGACAAGGCCGTGCCTGCCGCCAACGGCTTCGGCTACTACGAACAGTTATATAAGCATGATGTTCCGGCCTCGATACACATTTATCCGACGGGCGGTCATGGCTGGGGTTACCGCGAGAGTTTTGAGTACCATTACCAGATGATCTTCGAACTGAAGGGCTGGTTAGAAAGTTTTTGAAAGGCCGGAAGGCATGAAAAGGAAAAGAGGCACTCCTTCATTAGGATTGCCTCTCCCTGTGTCGACACTTGGATTCGGACCAAGGACCCCCACCATGTCAAGGTGATACTCTAACCAACTGAGCTATGCCGACTTTTCGTTTTGCGGGTGCAAAGGTAATAAAAAAAGAGAAGAGTGAAGAGTGAAAAGTGAAAAAATTGCTGCCGCACAACAATTATTAACTATTTTTGGTGTGTTAGGAAGAAAAAAGGATCAGAATATTTAGGAAAGAAATTAGAATAATTAGAATAATTTATGGCAAAAATTGTAATTATTCATGGTTCAAAAATTAATTATTTAAATTTCTGAGCGTAATTATTCTAATTATTCTAATTTCTTTCTTATATTTATTTGCCTCTATTTACTACAGCAGTTTCTTGATCTCGGCCTCAAGGTCCTTGATGGTAGCGGCACGAGATACGATGTTGTTGCCGCGGTCGATGAGGAAGAAGTCGGGCACTGCCTGCACGTTATAGAGCATCAGGCGCTGGGAGCCAACGCCGTCGGCATCGCGCACGCTGATCCAGGGCAGGGCCTCGGTCTGCTGCTTCCAGAAATGCTCATCGGGGTCGAGGCTTACCTGATAGACCTCCAGGCCCTGGGCGTGGTACTTGTTGTAGAGTTCGCGGAGCATGATGATGCGGGCGGGAGAGTCTTCGAGGGCGAAGATGTGGAAGTCGAGCAGCACCACCTGGCCCTTCAGGTCGGTGAGATGCCGCACCTGCCCCTTGTTGTCAGCCAGCGCAATATCGAGCACACCCGCCTCGGTCACCTTCGATGCGTCGACCTCGAGGTCCTGGTTCCTGGCCGCAATGATACGCTGGTTCTTCATGCCCTCGATGGCGATGTTATGCAGGTTCTGCCCGCGGTTGGCATGGGGGTAGTAAGTGTCCCAACTGGTGGCCACAGCGGCGAAGGCCCTGATGTCCTCCTTCTCCGAGCGGGGATTGAAGATCAGCCAGTTGCCCAGCGTCTGGAAGAGGGCGAAGTAGGCATAGGCCTTGTTGGGCTCGCGGTAGATATAGTTCTTCGTCACGTCGTCCTTATAGAGCGCCACGAGGCTGTTGATGCTGTCGCTGATGACGCGGATGCCGAGGTCGGCCTGTTGTTGCTGCAGGGCCACGACCTGCCGCTGCAGTTCCATCTGCTTGAGGGTGAGTTCGCGGATCTTGTCGCAGTTGTCCGAGCCGCTGACGGTGTAGTTCGAGGCCATGCCGGGATATTCGCCCTTGACCTGTACGGTCTCGGTGGAGTCGATGCTGACGTTGATGATCTGGTCGGCAATGCGCAGGCGGTAGAACTCGGGCGCCTCGGCCGGATCGCCGCTAAAGGCGAAACTGCCATCGCCGCCCAGCGTCACGGAGTCGAGCACCTCGATACCCTCCAGTCCGACATTCTCGAAATAGAGCACGGAGTCGGCGGCATTGGCAATCTGCCCCTCGACCTTGAACTTGTTGCTGCTGCACGAGGCGGCAGCCACCGCAGCCAGCACCACTGCGGCCACTTTGCAAATATGATTCATTTTCATTATACTTTTTCGTTTTGTGGGTGCAAAGGTACGAAGAAAAAATGAAGAATGAAGAATGTAGAATGAAGAATTTCATTCAAAAAACATAAAAATATGAAAATATAGTCCTTTTTCTTCTTTATTTTATAATATAATGTGTAACTTTGCGCCGTTTTTGCGACGGACAGCGCTCTCGTCGCACCGTTTTTTTTATTTTTAGATGTTTTAATCAAGATGAATGTAATTACAAAGACCCTTCAACTGGCTGATGGAAGGACCATCACCATTGAAACCGGGAAAGTGGCAAAACAGACCGATGGTGCCGTCATGCTGAAGATGAACAACACCGTGCTTCTGGCCACCGTTTGTGCCGCAAAAGATGCAGTTCCCGGAACCGATTTCATGCCTCTGCAGGTAGACTATCGCGAACAGTACAGTGCCGCAGGCCGTTTCCCCGGTGGATTCACCAAGCGCGAAGGCAAAGCCTCAGACAATGAAATCCTGACATCACGACTGGTGGACCGTGTGCTCCGTCCCCTGTTCCCAAGTAACTATCACGCAGAAGTATTCGTCAATGTCATGCTGCTCAGCGCCGACGGTGTTGACCAGCCCGATGCCCTTGCCGGTTTTGCTGCATCAGCAGCACTGGCTTGCTCGGATATACCTTTCGAGTGCCCCATCTCAGAAGTCCGCGTGGCCCGAATCAACGGTGAGTATGTGATCGACCCGACCTTCGAGCAGATGAAGGAGGCCGACATGGACATCATGGTCGGTGCCTCTGCCGAGAACATCATGATGGTGGAAGGTGAGATGAAGGAGGTCAGCGAGCAGGACCTGCTGGGAGCCCTCAAGGCCGCCATGGACGCCATCAAGCCAATGTGCGAACTGCAGGCCGAACTCACGAAGGAACTGGGCAAGGACGTGAAGCGCGAGTACAACCACGAGGTGAACGACGAGGCCCTGCGCGAGCAGATGAACAAGGAGTGCTACCAGTCCGCCTACGACGTGACGAAGCAGGCCCTGGAGAAGCAGGAGCGCGCCGACGCCTTCGAGAAGATCCTCGAGGACTTCAAGGAGAAATATTTCGAGGCCCATCCTGAGATCACCGCCGACTCGGAAATCTCGAAGGATGAGTACGAGGCTATGATGGAGCGCTACTACCACGACGTGGAGCGCGACGCCATGCGCCGATGCATCCTCGACGAGGGTATCCGTCTCGATGGCCGTAAGACCACCGACATCCGTCCCATCTGGTGCGAGGTCTCTCCCCTGCCCATGCCTCACGGAAGTGCTATCTTCACCCGTGGTGAGACACAGTCGTTGTCGACCTGTACCCTTGGAACGAAACTCGACGAGAAACTCGTCGACGATGTGCTGGAGCATGGTTACATGAAGTTCCTATTGCACTATAACTTCCCCCCGTTCTGCACGGGTGAGGCCAAAGCCCAGCGCGGTGTAGGCCGTCGTGAGATCGGTCACGGCCACCTCGCATGGCGCGGTCTGAAGGGTCAGATCCCCGAGGACTTCCCCTACACCGTTCGTCTCGTCAGCCAGATCCTCGAGTCTAACGGCTCTTCATCCATGGCTACCGTTTGTGCCGGTACCCTCGCCCTGATGGACGCCGGCGTGCCCATGAAGAAGCCCGTCTCAGGTATCGCCATGGGTCTGATCAAGAACCCTGGAGAAGAGAAATACGCTGTATTGAGCGATATCCTCGGCGATGAGGACCACCTAGGCGATATGGACTTCAAGACCACCGGTACGAAGGACGGTCTGACAGCCACCCAGATGGATATCAAGTGCGACGGTCTGTCGTTCGAGATCCTCGAGAAAGCCCTCATGCAGGCCAAGGCCGGTCGTGAGTATATCCTCGGCAAACTGACTGAGACCATCGCCGAGCCACGTGCCGAACTGAAGCCCCAGGTGCCCCGCATCGAGGCCTTCGATATTCCCAAGGAGTTTATCGGTGCCGTCATTGGCCCGGGCGGAAAGATCATCCAGCAGATGCAGGAAGACACCGGCGCTACCATCACCATCGACGAGGCCGACGGTGTGGGTCATGTGCAGGTCAGCGCTCCCGATAAGGCCAGCATCGACGCCGCTATCGCCAAGATCAAGGCCATCGTGGCCATCCCCGAGGTAGGTGAGGTCTACGAGGGTACCGTCCGCTCGATCATGCCTTACGGTTGCTTCGTGGAGATCATGCCCGGCAAGGACGGTCTGTTACACATCTCCGAGATCGACTGGAAGCGCCTCGAGACCGTCGAGGAGGCGGGCATCAAAGAGGGTGACAAGATCAAGGTGAAACTGCTGGAGATTGACCCGAAGACTGGTAAGTACAAACTTTCGCACCGTGTGCTGATCGAGAAGCCCGAGGGTTACGTGGAGCGCCCTGCCCGTGAGCGTGGTGAGCGCCGTGAGCGCCCCGAGCGTGGTGAGCGCCGCGACCGTCGTCCCGACCGTGGTGACCGTCGCAATGGCGACCGCCGTGAGCGTCCAGAGCGTCATGACCACCATGAGGAGGCACCTCGCGAGAACGCCGCTCCGAAGGACTTCAGTGACTCGCTCGACGACATGGACTTTTAATAAATGAAGAGTGAAGAGTGAAAAGTGAAGAATTTGCTTCCGCTCAAATAGAACTGTGTAAGAGCACAAAGGGTTTAGCCCCTTGTGCTCTTTACTGATAAAACAAAGGTATGACAATATGAAGGTTAGTCTGATAGAGTTATTTGAGGAGACGGTCAGGAAGTATCCTGAGAAGACCGCCGTCATCGACAAGGACAGGGAGATAACTTTCTCCGCCCTTCACCAGCATTCTCTGCGTCTGGCCTCAACGCTTATCACGATGGGCATCGCCCAGAACAAGCCCATCGGCGTGTTCCTCGACAAGTCTGTGGAGAGCGTCTATGCCGACCTGGGCATCCTCTATGCCGGGGACTTCTACATGAACCTCGACATCAAGACCCCGGCAGAGCGCATCAGGAATATCATCCAGTTGGTGGAGCCTGCCGCCATCATCTCTACCACCCGCCAGATCAAGCCGATTGAAGGGATCATCCCCTTAACGACAAAGGTCATCCTGCTTGATGAGGCCGATGAGACGGCAGAGGTAGACGGGACAGCCATCAGCAGGCGTCTGTCGACGATCATTGATACCGACCCTTCGTGTATCATCAACACGTCAGGGTCGACGGGAACGCCAAAGGGGGTGGTGCTGAACCATAAAAGTTTCTTCGACTTCATCGACTGGGCTCTCGACACCTTCCATTTCGGTGACGACCTCGTGATGGGTTCGCTCTCACCCATCGTGTTCGACATCTACAGTTTCGAACTCTGCATGCTCATGACGAAGGCCAGCACCCTCGTTGTGCTACCCGCACACCTCGCTGCCTTCCCTGCGAAGATCCTCGAGGTGCTGGAGAAGCATCAGGTGAACTTCCTGTTCTGGGTGCCGACGATCATGGTGAATATCGCCAACATGGATTTGCTGTCGGCCTTCAGGCTCGAGAGCCTCCGCACAGTATGGTTTGCCGGCGAAGTATTCCCCACCAAGCAGTTCAACTACTGGCATCACCATCTGCCGCAGGTGACATTCGCAAACCTCTACGGCCCCATCGAGATCACCCTCGATTGTACCTATTATATTATTAATAAGGAGATTCCCGACGAAGAGCCCCTACCCATCGGCTACCCCTGCCGCAACACCGACATTCTCATCCTCGACGATGAAGACAAGGCCGTCAGTGAGCCAGGGATCGAAGGCGAACTCTGCGTCAGAGGTACTTCCCTGGCAATGGGTTACTACAACAACCCCGAAAAGACGGCTGCAGCATTCGTGCAGAATCCCCTAAATAAAGCCTATCCGGAACTCATCTACCGTACGGGCGACATCGTCTGTCTGAATGACGAGGGCCTCATCATGTTCAAGGGCCGCAAGGACAACATCGTAAAGCACATGGGCTACCGCACCGACCTTGGCGAGATTGAGCACGTGATCATCAACACGCTGAAGCTCGTGAAGAACGGCTGCATCGTCTACAACCAGGCCGAGAAGCAGATTACCCTCTTCTACGAGGCTCCCGAGGAGATTCCCGTGCCACAGTTCCGCATGGAGATCGGCAAGGTATTGCCCAAATACATGATCCCGACGGTCTACCACCGCTTGGAGCAGTTACAGCGTAACACCAACGGGAAAATCGACAGGCTGTTTTATAAGAAAGAAGTGAAGAAATGATTTGTTTACAGTTCACGGTTTACAGTTTACAGTTAATTACCAGGCAAAGCCACCCACTGACTGGAGAAGGACTAGGCAAAGCCATTCTATCCTCCGATGAAATCATCTGTAAACTGTAAACCGTAAACTGTAAACTTAAATAATAAAAGGATGAAAGAAAAAATAATTGAGATCTTAAGGACCATCCGCCCAGAGTACGACTTCAGTGGCGATGAGGACTTCATCGAGGCAGGCATGCTCGACTCTTACGACATCGTGACGCTCGTCACCAACATGGAGATTACCTTCAACTTCCGCATCGACGGCACCGACGTCGTTCCTGAGAACTTCGGCTCCGTCGACAGCATCGCAGCCCTCCTGGAGAAGTATGGCGTACATTAGTTATCTGGAACTCCCCCAGTATTGGGGTCTGGAGAAGGGCGACAGTGTGCTGCTCTCGTCGGACATCATGCAACTCACTTTCACCAGCATGCGTAATGGAGAACGCTTCGATCGTGACAAGTTCCTCGACGCCATCCTCGACACCATCGGACCCGATGGCACCCTGCTCATCCCGACGTTCAACTGGGACTTCTGTCACGGTGTCGCCTTCGACTATCACAAGACCCCCTGCAAGACGGGGTCTCTTGGTACCGTTGCCCTGCGACATCCCGCTTTCCGACGCACCCAGCATCCACTCTACTCCTTCGCCGTGGCAGGTAAGGACCAGCAACTGCTCTGCGACATGCAGAACCAGAGTTCCTTCGGCGACGACTCTCCTTTCGGATATCTGGAGCGCCAGCACGGCAAGAACGTGCTCATCAACCTGCACTATACCGACTGCTTCACCTTCGTCCACCATTGCGAGGAAGTGTGTGGCGTCGACACCTACCGCTTCCAGAAGACTTTCACAGGCCAGTATATTGATGCCGACGGCAACGAATCCACCCGCAACTACTCGATGCTGGTACGCTCTTACGAACTATACGAAGAGACCGACCTCACGCTGATCGGCGAGAAACTGGAAAGCCCCTGGATGCCAAAAGGCTCATCGGAAGCACTGCCCCCTGCCGCCCGACTCATCACACTCAACGACCTGCCCTACCGCATCGTAGACCTGGCTGCTGCCGCTCCTGTCATCAAGGACGACATCCTGCACAACGCCAGCCGCGGACTCTGCAAGCATAAACTGCAGGGGTAACTGTTAAATAGATATAATTCTTGGCAAAAACTTAGTACTTTGTATTGCAAGGTACCAAGTTTTTACCTATCTTTGCACTCGAAATCATATAACTCCATTAGATATGAACATCGAGAATGCAAAGTCACAGATGAGGAAAGGGATGCTGGAGTACTGCGTGTTGCTGCTCCTAAAGCATCGGCCCTCGTATGCAAGTGACATTATCCAACAACTGAAACAGGCTGAACTGCTCGTGGTAGAGGGAACACTCTACCCCCTACTGACCCGCCTGAAAAACGACGGTCTGCTGCGCTACGAATGGCAGGAGTCCACGCAAGGTCCTCCCCGCAAGTACTATGCCCTCAGCGAAGAGGGCGAACGTTTCCTCGAAGGCCTCGATGGGGCCTGGACGGAACTCGCTAACACCATCAATTATCTCAAGAACATCCACCCTAAACTATTAGAAACAACATGAAGAAGAATATCACCATCAACCTTTGCGGGCGCCTCTTCCAGATTGACGAGGATGCCTATGAGTTGCTACAGCAATACATCGAGTCGCTCCGCAGTTACTTCGGACGTCAGGAGGGTGGCGACGAAATCGTTGACGACATTGAGGCCCGTATCGCAGAACTGTTTGACGAACTCCGTCAGCAGGGCATCGAGGCTATCACCATCGACCACGTGAAGGACATCATCTCACGAATCGGCAAGCCAGAGCAGATGGCAGGTGAAGACGATGGCGAGCACCAATCGTCAGAGTCAAAGGAGAGCCCAAAGGAGGGTCATCGTTATGACTCCGTACACTCGGCAGCCCAGGACATATATAATAATGTACGCGAAAGGACGGCAGGCAAGAAACTCTACCGCAATCCTAAGGACAAAATGGTGGCGGGTGTACTCTCGGGCTTTGCAACCTACACCAACACCGACCCCGTGATTTGGCGGCTGCTGACTGTCTTGCTCGTCTTGTTCTATGGCATAGGCTTCATCGCCTACATCGTTCTGGCCATCGTGGTACCTGAGGCCAAGACTCCAGACCAGTTGCTGCAGATGGAAGGCAAGGACGTAACACCGCAGAATCTGGCTGATGTGGTGGTGGAAGACAAGCAGCCGGCACAAACGAATCGCGGATGCCTGGGTATGGTCTTTTCTGTGCTATTCTCGATATTCGCCATTTTCTTCGTGGCTATCGCCTCGATCGTAGGACTGGCGCTGCTGGTGAGCCTGCTGCTCATCATCGTCTCACTGGTCATCGTCTTCACCGTTCCTTCGGCATCCCGCATAAGCCTGCCGTTCGACATCGAGTATCTGAACCTGGGCGAACTGATCAATATCCATCCCTGGGTGGTGATTACCTTCATCATCGGCCTGCTGCTCGCCCTCTGCATCCCCCTCTATGCCATCGGCCACATGCTGTTCTCAAGGGCCGGGAAGGTGCAGCCGATGGGTGTCGGACAGCGCATCCTGTGGATTGTACTGTGGGTGGCATCGTTGTGCAGCCTCTTCCCTGCACTCGTCTGGATACAGCAACAGGAGGCAGACCACTTTAAGTCTGAGATGATGGATACCTATTCTTATCAGGGAGTGATGATGAGCAGTCAGGACAAGAGATTCCTGCGAAAGGGCGGCTGGGACCTGATCAAGGCGGAGAACTGCGACCACTATACCTATAGAGGATACTATAACGGCAATCATAATGTGCGCTTTTTGGACACTTACAATGAAGACTGTCTGGAGGTGTTTCAGGCAGAGCACAAGGAGGCCGTCGAGCCCGGTGTATACCGTCTGGCATGTAGTGTCCGTGCCGAAGGCCCCGGCACTTTCGTCTATGCCGTCGGCGACAGTACCATACTGAAACCCATCCCCGCCCATGAAAGCCAAGACAATGTGCCTGATATGGGCTGGTCTGCCATTAGCATTGACAGCATCGTTGTCACAGGCGACTTAATAGCCTACGGCCTTTCCTCCGACGAAGCCTTCACAGGCCAGCCGTGCCGAGCCCAATGGTTCTCAGCCACTGACTTTGTGCTCACCCGCATTGGCGATCTGCCAAAGAAATAAAACAAAAATGAGTGTTTACGAAAAAAAGTTTGTGAAAGTGCGAGATATTTCACAAACTTTGTCGTATAACAAGTAGAAGTGAGACAACTGACAGAACAGCAGATTGTGGAAGCCGTGCGGCGAGGACGGCGCGAGGGGCAGGACGCAATGGTCTGTCGCTATGCTGAGCGAGTGTTCGCCATGATCGTCCGCCAGGTATCTGACGTGATGGATGCCGAGGAACTGGCACAAGACACCTTTATCCGAGCCTTCAGTCACATCGACCATTACGACCCGCAGAAAGCCTCGCTCTCCACCTGGCTCTGCCGTATCGCCTACCGCCTGACGCTCGACTTCCTGAAACGCCGTCGGCCGCTCATCGTCCCCATCGAGGACAGCGAGGTATGGCAGACAGACATCAGCGACGAGCAGTTGGAGTCGGAACTCTCCACAGGTCGCGAAGAGCGCATCCAGCGACTGCAGGAGACCATCGACGAACTGCCAGACGAAGAGAGGCTGCTGCTGACGCTCTACTACTTCGAGGACCGTCCGCTGACGGAGATCGCCTACATCACCGGCATCGAGCCCGGCGTCCTGGCCAACCGCCTCTATCGGACACGAAAGAAACTCCTTAGGAGATTGAAAATTGATAATTGATGATTGAAGATATGGACAAGACATATAAGGACACGGATTTGCGCGAGGCCTTGCGACGAAAGTATGCCGAGACGCCCGGACTGCCAGCCGACTTCATGACGAAGATGCGGCAGCAGACGGAGCCCGAGCCAGCCCGAAAGGTGACGCTTTGGCACTGGATAGCCGCAGCAGCCTGCCTTATTATTATAATAGGTATAGGCTTGACGATGGCCCCCTTCGGCAGCCAAACAAAGGATGAAAGCCTGATGGCGAAGCAGGCAGAGACGGAGCCGACAGGCAGTCCGACGACGGTTCAGACTAAGGAAACAGTCAGTTCACCCCGTCTGAACAACCAGTTCATCCAGCCTGAACTGTCAGTCCAGACGGTCAGAACTATCGCAAACTCCCCCACCAAGTCCGGACAAGGCCAGACGAAAGCCCCAGCGCAGCCTGTCTCCGAGTCTGTCACAAAGGACGAACCCTCGACTGAGCCGCTGCGCCCCACAGAGAACCTGCACTATGCCTCCTATAATCCCGCGGCAGACACTCTCTATCAGGCCCCCAGCCGCATGGACGAGTTCATCGCCAAGATGGCAGACTATAACAAGGTGAAGGCAGTAGCCCTCGACTGCACATCCGGCTCTGGCGACAGTACGATCGTCAGCACCGCCTACGTCTTCGCCGACAAGGAAGACTTCGACCTCTTCGCCCGACTGCTGCAGGCCGCCTGCTGGTACGACTCGAAGACACCTGGCTACCTGCTGAACTTCTCCCACCAGCAGTTCTTCTTCACCCTGAAGGACCTCCGCAAGGGCGAGAAATACCTCTGGATAGCAGAGCGCCTCATGGACGGGCGCATCCTGCTCTTCAGCACCCACTCGCCGATAGAGACAGAAGTCTCTGCGGCCTGTTATCAGACATATCGCGAACAGCTGACGCATACCAACCCAAGTACATTACACTTTTAAAACAAAGCCGTATGAAGAAAATCTTTATCACAAGCCTCCTAGCGATGATAAGCCTCGCCCTGCAGGCACAACCAAACGAAGTGAAACTGACCTACTCACAGCAGGCAGACAAGTCTGGCGTGAAGGAGTATGCAAAGAGCGTGGGCATGTTCGTCGCCCGTCCAGAAGTGAAGACCGTCAAGGGCCGTTCCACCGCCGTGTGGCATATGACCAACATGGACTGGATCAAGGACTATTGCGAGGCCAAGGGCGTCACCATCGAGAAAGACTACCTGCGGATATTCCCTGAGATGGCCAACATGCCACTCGGCGACCAACCCATAATCCCTATGAGTTGGCGGCTGACGGAGGAGAACAGCGAGACGGTGCTGCATTGTTACTTCCGCATGCCTGCCGACGAAGTGACCAACCTGTGGCTGACCTCCGAGGAGACGAGTCTCGTGGATCAGGAGACAGGCATACAATACCGCATCCGTCGTACAGAGCCAGATACCTACCGCAAGCACTTCACCGTCAAGGCGAAGAAGGGCGATGTGATAGACCTGAAAATCTTCTTCGCACCATTGCCTGAGACGACCAAGGACATCAGAATCTACGGCATCCCCAACTGGGGCATGATGGGTATGCCCGTCACCATCCGCCAGCAATACCACGGAACGGCCCAGTATTATGATACTATCCCGCAGTTCCACAAGCCCCGTCTGCTCAAGGAGCACATGAGCGAGAACAAGCCCTACGACCGCCAGAACTGGAACACCTGGAAGGTGATGACAGACGCCCATCTGATCAAGCCGTTGGCAGACGGTACGATGGCCCTGTGGCGCACTCCCGAGGCTACCTATCTGGCCATCGGCTACGAGCAGAACTGGACCACCGAGTACTGGAGTTTTGAATACGACACCAAACTGATTGACGAGACTGGCCACCAGTACAGACTCCGTGAGGTGCTGGGGCTTCCTCTGGACGAACTGTTCTTCATGGAGGGTATGGCCGGCGACTATGTGGCCCACGTGCTGGTCTTCGACCCGCTACCCCTTGAACTCACGAAGTTCACCTATATCGCACCAGCCGGCGAACCCTTCAATGCCTGGGGTGCCAACTGGTCTGGCTGTGTGCTCCCGCTCGACGTCCAGACGCTCCGCCAGAACCAGAAACGGTTCGAATACCACCCAAGAGTCATCGTGAAATAAAAATGATTTTGATTCAATAAGAAAGGCCAACCCGGGTCCAGTGTGGCGCGTCGCGACGACGCGCTACACTTTAAGAAAAGAGATTTAACCATTAATACAAATAAAAGAAATGACCATCTACGAAAAGAAGTATCCGAAAAAAGCACATCTGATGACATTGATGCTGTTGATCCTCATCATCTCATTAGCGATTCTTAGCGTGGTAATAGCCAGAGCAGACTATATGCCAGCCGTTTGGAGAGTCGTACTGTTCGTCAGCAACACATTATGTCTGCTTACCATGTTGTTTACTTTCTGGTATAGGGCGAAGCGTTATATCGACCTCCGCGTCAAGGGTATGCCAGCCGTTGTCATGACTGACAGCGAACTGGAAATCCATAACGTCTTCGGCGAGAACACCATCATCCCCTGGGACGAGATTGCCGACTTCGAGCGCAACCGTTCCAAAGAATGGAAGACCTGCCGTCCTGTCTATAAGAACGAGCAGAAGAACAAACGTCGTTACTTCAAGAGGGCCTACAAGGACCTCATCGTCATGGACTATCTCGACGTCTCCGAGAAGGAATTGCTCGAAGAACTCTGGAAGCATCTCTGATGATGAACATAAAACTATCACGATGAAAAATAGAGAATGTCCATATTGCCATCAGACTGTATCGTTGAAGCGGTGCCTCAAATATCTGCTGAGAGGTACAGACTATTCGACGGTCTGCGATCATTGTGGCAGAAGCATCAGATTGGCGAAAGAACCGACACCGGGTTTCAAATACAGTTTCATTGTCGGGCTCCTGAGTATTTATCTGCCGATGCAAGTATGCTTATACGTCTTCCACACAACGTTCCTGCAGGCTTTGCTTTACAGCCTGCCAGTGGTCGCCGTGTCTTTGGTGGTGGTTGCCTATCTGACGCTTCGCAGTCTCTTCTTCGGCCTCTGACAAGTTAAAAAACGTAAAGTGTTCGTATCATTCATATAGAAGACGTATCTTTGCATAATCTATTCAAAAATACTTATTTCTATTATTAATGGTACAACAATGAAGAAACTGTTTATTCTGGCCCTTGGGCTCATCCTCTTCGCCAGTTGTAAGAAGAGCACCAGCCAGGAGTCCGCCATCATGCCGACGGACGACACCAGCATGTTTGTTACCCTGACTGATGCCGTGCCCGACGCCATTCTAGAGATCCGTTATTTCGGTACTTATAATTTCGTAGGTGACCGTATCGACGGATATTTAGAACCTACGGCTTTATTAACGAAACAGGCTGCCGACAGTCTCCGGGCCGTGAGTGATGATGTCGTCCGTCAAGGCTATCGCCTGAAGATCTACGACGCCTATCGTCCGCAGAAGGCCGTAGACCACTTTATGCGCTGGGCTCAGGAAATCTCTGATGTCCGCATGAAAACCTATTTCTACCCAGACCTCGACAAGAAGGTACTCTTCCCTCAGGAATATATCTGCGAGAAGAGCGGTCATACACGCGGTTCAACCCTCGACCTGACCCTCTTCGACATGACGACGGAGAAGGAACTCGACTTGGGAGGCACCTTCGACTGGTTCGGACCGGAGAGTCATCCAGACTTCTGCGGTAATCCTGAGACTGGCGAATATACAGGAGACAACAGCAAGAGTCCGGCAGGCCGCAGCATCACCGCCGAGCAGTTCAAGAACCGCATGATTCTCCGTCAGGCGATGCTTCGTCACGGCTTCAAACCCTTCGATACCGAATGGTGGCATTTCACGCTGAAGGACGAACCCTTCCCCGACACGTATTTCACCTTCCCCGTCAGGCAATTGACAAATGAGCAAGGATTTTGTGTTAAATAATCATAAAACACTTGCCCGTTGAATATAAAACAGAGGCAGGTACGGAAAAATGTTCGTACCTTTGCAGTCCGATTATTGGGGAGAGACTTAGAATCCCCGGGATTGAAGTGTGAATAGCGGCGTCTTTGGCCGGGCGCAGCGGTTCGTGAATCGACAGTCCATACAACCTGGAGGGGCGAGGCCCTGAAAGGAACGTTCGTTAGACTTGCAGCCGGGCTTTAGACTCCTGGATGTAGGTTTATGTGCGTGCAAAAATTAAGTAAAACTGTTTTTTAGTAGTAAAATTAGAAGAAATGAACACTTTAAGTTACAAGACTATTTCCGTGAATAAGGAAACAGCAAAGAAGGAGTGGGTGGTAATCGATGCCACAGACCAGGTCGTTGGTCGTCTCGCTTCTAAAGTAGCCAAGTTGATCCGCGGAAAGTACAAGCCAACTTTCACCCCGCACGTTGACTGCGGTGACAACGTCATCCTTATCAATGCCGATAAGGTGGTATTCACTGGTAAGAAAGAGACCGACAAGGTCTACACCCGCTACACGGGCTATCCCGGCGGCCAGCGTTTCCAGACACCTGCCGAACTGCGCAAACGCAACGGTGGTGTGGAGAAGTTCCTCCGTCATGCCGTAAAGGGTATGCTGCCCAAGGGTCCCCTCGGACGCAGCCTGCTGAACAACCTCTATATCTACGAGGGTACCGAGCATCCCCATGCCGCTCAGCAGCCGAAGACGATTGACATCAACCAGTACAAGTAATGGTTTATAGTTTAAAGTTTAAAGTTTATAGACAATGGAAGTAATCAACGCAATAGGTCGTCGCAAGAGTTCCGTAGCCCGCGTATATGTTTCTGAGGGTACAGGCAAGATCACGATCAACAAGAAGGAATTAGAGACTTATTTCCCCTCAGCCATCCTGCAGTATGTGGTGAAGCAGCCGCTGAACCTGCTCGAGGTCGCTGAGAAGTATGACATCAAGGTTAACCTCGACGGTGGCGGTTTCACAGGTCAGAGCCAGGCTCTGCGCCTCGCCATTGCCCGCGCCCTGGTGAAAATCAACGAGGAGGACAAGAAGCAGTTGAAGGATGCCGGATTCCTGACACGCGACAGCCGCGAGGTAGAGCGCAAGAAGCCGGGTCAGCCAAAGGCACGTCGTCGCTTCCAGTTCAGTAAGCGTTAATCATACTGGACTACGTTTAGTATCTAAACTGAGTGGACTCTGGCTCAAAGCCCAAAGCTCCAAGCTCAATGCTCAAAGCTCAACGCTCATCGCCATCAAGACTACCACTCGGCTGATTCTGGACAAAAGAATTAAAAAGAAAGTAAACAACAAAAAGATTTTAGTAAAATGTCAAGAACAAATTTTGATCAGTTACTCCAGGCAGGCTGTCATTTCGGCCACCTGAAGCGTAAGTGGAACCCAGCCATGGCTCCCTACATCTATACCGAGCGTAATGGTATCCACATCATCGACCTGCACAAGACGGTTGCCAAGATTGACGAGGCTGCCGACGCCCTGAAGCAGATTGCCAAGAGTGGCAAGAAAATTCTCTTCGTCGCTACTAAGAAACAGACCAAGGAAGTCATCGCCGAGAAGGCCACCAGCGTAGGCATGCCTTACGTCATCGAGCGCTGGCCCGGTGGTATGCTCACCAACTTCCCCACCATCCGCAAGGCCGTGAAGAAAATGGCTAACATCGATAAACTGATGCAGGATGGTACCTACTCCAACCTCTCCAAGCGCGAGTTGCTGCAGATTACCCGTCAGCGCGCCAAACTCGAGAAGAACCTCGGTTCCATCGCCGACCTGACCCGCCTTCCCAGCGCCCTCTTCGTGGTTGACGTGCTGAAGGAACAGATCGCCGTGCGCGAGGCTAACCGTCTGGGTATTCCCGTGTTCGGTATCGTCGATACCAACTCCGACCCCAACAACATTGACTTCGTGATTCCCGCCAACGATGACGCCAAGGACAGCGTAGAGATCATCCTCAACGCCTGCTGTGCTGCTATCGCTGAGGGTATCGAGGAGCGCAAGGTTGAGAAGGTCGACGAGAAGGCTGCTGAGGCTCAGGCTGAAGGCGACGACGAGGAGGTCAAGGAAGTGAAGCCTAAGCGCGCTGCCCGTAAGCCCCGCAAGGCCGCCGAGGCTCCCGCTGCCGAGGAGGCTCCCAAGGCTGAGGAGGCTCCCAAGGCTGAGGAGGCTCCCAAGGCTGAGGAGGCTGCCCCCGCTGCTGAGTAATCATTAGTTTATAGTTTAAAGTTTATAGTTTATAGAATTATGGCAATTTCAATTGACGATATCAAAAAACTTCGCGCTATGACCGGCGCAGGTCTGGCCGACGTGAAGAAGGCTCTGACTGAAGCCGAGGGCGATTTCGACAAAGCCAAGGAACTGCTCCGTGAGCGTGGACTGGCCATCGCTGCCAAGCGTAGCGACCGTGAGACATCCAATGGTTGTGTACTCGTTAAGGCTGCTGACGGCTTCGCCGCTATGCTTGCCCTGAAGTGCGAGACTGACTTTGTGGCCAACGGTGCCGACTTCATCGCTCTGACCCAGAGCATCCTCGACGCCGCCATCGCCGCCAAGGCTGCCGACCTCGAGGCTGTGAAGGCTCTCGACATCAACGGTCAGACCGCTCAGGAGGCTGTCACACAGCGTTCTGGTATCACTGGTGAGAAGATGGAACTCGACGGCTACCTGACACTCGAGGGTGAGAACATCGAGGTCTACAACCACATGGGCAAGAACATCCTGTGCACCATGGTACAGACCAACAAGCCCGCTGCCGAACAGGGTCACCTCGTAGCCATGCAGGTGGCTGCCATGAAGCCCGTGGCTCTCGACGCTCAGAGCGTTGACCAGAAGATCCTCGACGAGGAGTACAAGACCGCCGTTGAGAAGACCAAACTGGAGCAGGTTGAGAAGTTCGTAGAGATGAAGATCAAGAAGGCTGGCATCAATCCCAACCTCGTTGACTCTGAGGATCACATCGAGAGCAACATGGCTAAGGGTTGGCTCACCAAGGAGCAGGCTGACGAGGCCCGTAAGATCATTGCCGATGCAAAGGTCGAGGGTGAGGCTCAGTTGAAGATGCCGATGATCGAGAACATCGCCAAGGGTCGTGTGAACAAGTTCCTGAAGGAGAACTGTCTGGTAGACCAGGAGTTCCAGTTCGGCGACGGCGACAAGGCTACTGTAGCCCAGTGGCTTGCCAAGCAGGACAAGGATCTTAAGATCGTTGCCTTCAAGCGCTTCACACTCGTTGCAGATTAATCCCTTCGGATTTAAGCATAATGAATCCCCCGCTTGAATCAGTTCAGGCGGGGGATTTTTATGCCTTCTTTAAATCTGTTAGTCTGTGCATGACCCAGCCACGCTGCTCACGATGAAGGCTCAAAACAAGGCCTAAACTCGAGTTTAGGCCGTTTGAAATTACTTGAAGATCTTCTGGGCGAACATCGTCAGGTAGATGCGCCAGTTGCGCCAGATATGACCACCCTCGGTCTCGACGTACTCATATTTGTAGCCCTTTGAGTCCCAGTAGTTGCGCAGGTCGACAGTGGCCTGATAGAGGAAGTCGGTCTTGCCCATACCCATCCAGTAGAGCCTGGGCTTGCTGCCGAAGAGACGGGCAGACTGCTGGGCGAAATCGGGATCGGCCTTGATCTGCTCAGCAAAGGGTTTACCCATGATTTGCCCTGTACCCAGATGCAAACCGGCAGAGAAGAGACCATAGTAATCAAACGTGTTGGGATAGAGCAGGCTGACGTGGAAGGTGTGACCGCCACCCATGGAGAGTCCGCAGACAGCACGTCCGGCACGGCTCTTGATGGTGCGGTAGTTGGCATCGACATAATTCACGATGTCCATGAAACTCTCAGGGATAGATGCTGCGGCAGGCTCGGTAGGACCAGTACCGCTATCGCGGAAGCCAGGGGTGTACATACCCCAAGACCACTCACCAGGGGCAGCCTGGCAGTTGGGGTTACCATTCGGCATGACCACGATCATGGGCTTGGCCTTACCAGTTGCAATCAGGTTGTCCAGAATCTGTGCTGCACGTCCGAGTTCGCTCCATGCGTTCTCATCGCCTCCGGCACCATGCAGGAGGTAAAGCACAGGGTACTTGCCACCCTTGTCATAGCCAGCGGGGGTATAGATGGTCATGCGGCGCTGCATCTTCAGCGTGGGGCTGGGATACCACACCTTCGAGAGATTGCCGTGAGGCACTTCGTTCACACGATAGAGGTCACCCTTGTCACCCTTCTCGTCACTGACAATAAAGATGTTGGTAAACGAAACGATGTCGCGGTTCACGTAGATGTTGGCAGGATCCTTCACCCCCGTCATACCGTCGATGTTGAAGGTGTAACTGTACATCTCAGGGGAGAGTTTGTCGGTAGTATAACTCCACACGCCGTTCTTGCCCTCTTTCAGGGCAGCCACGCCTGGGGCTTCGTACTTGCCAAAGCCCTCCACCTCGATGGTCTGCGTGGGCAGGAAGTCGCCTGTCACCTCGACCTTGACGGCCTTAGGGGCAAAGAGATTAAAGGTCACTGTGCCGTCTTTGTTGACGACGGGAGATTGAACACTGGCACTGTTGAAGAGTTTCTCCTGTGCCGAGGCACTCATGCAGCATACGGCTGCAAGGGCCAAACAAACGAATGATTTTCTCATATCCGGTTTCATTTATTGATAGATTTGCTAGTTTTCTCGTTTATCGCCGCAAAGATACGAATAAAATGTGAAGTTTGCAAATTATTAGTGGATTTTGTCTCTTGTCCTCTTGGTTAAACCAGAAAAAAACACTATCTTTGCAGCCATGCTGACGGAAAAGACGATGGAGAAGTTGCGAGTACTCGCAGAGTCGGCGAAGTACGATGTGTCGTGCTCGTCGAGCGGCACCGTGCGCAAAGGCAAGCAGGGGATGATGGGCTCGACGGTGGGAGGCGTGGGCATCTGCCACTCGTTTGCCGACGACGGGCGCTGCATCTCGCTGCTGAAGGTGATGCTGACGAACTACTGCATGTACGACTGTGCCTACTGCATCAACCGTCGTACGAACGACATCAAGCGCGCCACGCTCTCCGTCTCGGAACTGGAGGAGATCACCATGGAGTTCTATCGCAGGAACTATATCGAGGGACTGTTTCTGTCGAGTGGCGTGGTGAGGAATCCGGACTATACGATGGAACGGCTGACGGCTATCGTGCGCGACCTCCGAACGGTGCACCGCTTCAATGGTTATATCCACCTGAAGACCATCCCTGGGGCTTCGCAAGAACTGTTGCAGGAGGCAGGGCGCTATGCCGACCGTATGAGCATCAACATCGAGATTCCCAAGGAAGAATCGCTGAAGGCCCTGGCACCAGAGAAGAACCATCAGAGCATCTTCCTGCCCATGTCGCAGATTCAGCAGGGGGTATTGGAGAATAAGGAAGACCGTCGTAAGTTCCGCCATGCACCTCGTTTTGTGCCTGCCGGGCAGTCTACGCAGATGATCGTGGGTGCCACGAAGGAGAGCGACCTTGATATCCTGAAGATGTCGAACGCCATGTACCAGCAGCCCACCATGCGGCGCGTCTACTACTCCGGCTACGTCAGTGTGAACACCTACGACCCTCGTCTGCCCGTCTTGAAGCAGCCACCACTGGTGCGCGAGAACCGTCTGTATCAGGCAGACTGGCTCATGCGCTTCTATCATTTCAGTGTCGATGAGATTGTCGACGACGCCCACTCGCACCTCGACCTCGATGTCGATCCTAAGTTGGGATGGGCGTTGAGACATCCTGAGGCTTTTCCTGTGGATATCAACAAGGATGACTATGAGCGCATCCTCCGTGTGCCAGGCATCGGCGTGAAGAGTGCCATCCTCATCGTGAACTCGCGCCGCTTCAACCGTCTGACAAGTTACCACCTGAAGAAGATGGGGGTTGTGATGAAGAAGGCGAAGTATTTCATCACCTGTGGTGAATTGACCTCCGCCTTCTCACAACCAATTATCGGCATCAACGAACTGCGTCCTGAGCGTCTGCGGCCGTTATTGCTCTCTAAGACCCAGCAGAAGCGGGCCGCTGAGGAACAGCAACTGACGCTCGATTTCAAAGACTGACTTCTGGCACCACCTGACCATCGAGCAGATTGATGATGCGCTGGGCATAGCCGGCATCTCGCTCAGAGTGCGTCACCATCAGTACGGTCGTGCCTTCCTGGTTCAGTTGGGTGAGCAGTTGCATCACCTCCAGACCGTTCTTAGAGTCGAGGTTACCCGTAGGCTCATCGGCAAGGATCAGTTTGGGGTTCATCACCACGGCACGGGCTATGGCCACGCGCTGCTGCTGACCACCAGACAGTTGCTGAGGGAAGTGGTGGGCACGGTGACTGATGGCCATCCGGCGCAGCACTTCTTCAACACGTTGCTTACGCTCCTTCTTCGGCACGCCGAGATAGGTCAGCGGCAACTCAACATTCTCCTCTACATTCAGTTCATCAATCAGGTTGAAGCTCTGGAACACGAAACCAATCTGTCCCTTGCGAACCATCGTGCGCTGGCTCTCCTTGAGCGAGCCCACATCCTCACCATCGAGCCAATACTTGCCACTGGTGGGATTGTCAAGCAAGCCTAAAATATTTAACAAGGTAGACTTGCCACAGCCCGAAGGCCCCATAATGGCCACAAACTCACCTTTCTTCACTTCGAGCGACACACCGCCCAATGCCACGGTCTCCACCTCTTCCGTGCGGAACACCTTCTGAATGTTTTCTAACTTAATCATAATTTATTCTGTTTTTAGATAATTAACTGGATTACTGCTGACCACACGATAGCAACCAAGACATACCACACTGAGGATGACTATAATCACTGCCAAAGCGCCGCCCACAAAGATAATGGGCGAAAGTGTGGCCTTTTCACTGAACTGCTCTAACCACAGACGGGCTACATACCAAGCACCAATAGCACCAATCATCACTGCAGGTAAGGCAACACGCAAAATATCTGTATGGAACAATTTGAGTACATCTGTAATCTTTGCGCCATTCACCTTTCGGATGGCGATCTCTTTCTGACGACGGGCTATCTCACCTGCCAGGTAGCCTGTCAGTCCGATGAGCGCGATCATCAGTGCCACTAGACCGCCTATCATCACCGTCGTACGGAAGCGGTGGGCATCGGCATAGAGTTCAGTTACCATCTGATTGTATGGCACGATGGAGATATCTGGATTGTCAGTTACCAGTTCCTTCACTAATTTATTGGCAGCCTCTAAGCCATCCATCGACTGGAAGCGGATGAGGATATA
>Ga0310695_10000531_pt1 | contig 98487 bp, 79 predicted proteins | sample RumenRJG_04DNA_FD_203882 | JGI IMG/M metagenome (GOLD analysis project Ga0310695, IMG submission 203882) | Bovine rumen microbial communities from Lethbridge, Alberta, Canada - RJG_04 (v2) (version 2) | ecosystem: Host-associated > Mammals > Digestive system > Stomach > Rumen | place: Canada...
TCTGACTGAGTAGCCGTGCTGCATGCGCGCTTCTATGACTTTATCATAGTACTGCTCCTTCTTCTGTGTTTGATAGATAAACATTGTAACTCGTGTTTTACGAGTCAACTTTTTTCAGGGAAAGACACAAAGATAACAAAATATCGGAATAATTCTGCCCCAAAATCGGACAAACGGGGCAGGAATGAAATTTAAAGTAAAAAGCGGTATGGAATTACCCGTAAAACAGATTCGCCCGCACAAGAAGCTCAGCCAAATCGGCTGGGCTTCTTTTGTGCACTGGATGTGGGGATCCCCCTACTGGCAATAGACGGCCAGGATACGGTAGCGGGTGGTGGCGTCGTCCTTGTAGTTTCCGTGCACGACGGGTGTGGTGATGGGCGTGTTGAGATGGTTACCGGGGAAGCCGGTGCGGAGCACCTTGGTAACGGGCGTTCCGCTTCGACCCACTTTTTCCTGATACACGATAATGGTGTCACGGGAGATTTCGCTTTCGTTGGTGTAGCCCATCTGGAGGGACCAGCCTTCGTCATACGCCGCCGGATAGCGCGTAAACATTTTCAGCCCCTCCACACCGGCATCTGTCACCGGATAGTCCATTGTCTTGTCTTCGGCCTTCAGGTATTCTTCGATAACGGGAGCTGTCGGCAGGGACGGACTGGACGGAGTATAAGCAGGCGTCGATGGCGTAGAGAGCATATCGCCTAAAAAGCTTCCGATAAGCCCTATCGCCATTCCCATCGCCGAGGAAGATGATGAGCTTGAAGTACTTCCAGACCACATCGGAGGATGGGAACGATTGATCTTCTGCCCCGTCATATTCTGGAGCTGGCCGATTGCGGACTGCGCCGACGCCATCGACGCGCAAAGGGCTATAGCAAGGAGGGTGAAAAGGAACTTTTTCATAAGGCGTGCGGGTTTTGGAAAGTGTAGGTGTGGCCGTCGGAGGTAACGAAGCTGGCCTTTTTAAGGGCGATGTTGTCGTGATCGACAAAGAATTCGGCCCCTTTGAGCGCATCTTCTTGGATCAAGGAGAATTCCAGTTTGAACTGCGGGGCTTCTCCCCGGGGAACGGGAATACGATAAGTGTCCGTATAGATAAGATTGTGACTCAGGGTAAAGGTCTCTGAAGCAGCGTCATAACTGCTGAGGATAAACGCTGCGCCTTCCTTTGCCAGGAATTCCTTGACGAATGCCTTTTCGGCAACTGGCAGAATGCGGGACAGATACGCTTTCTGCTTCTGAGGGTCTTCGATGCGGGCCTTGAAATCGGCCTCGGTTTCGAATTCATCGCGGCTTGTAACCGAATAATGATTCTCCATAAACACCTTGAAGGAAGCCTCGGGATAGATACGGGCCAGAACGTTCTCCAGGTAACTCCGCTCCTTCCCTTCGGAATATTCGAAGGGGATGAGCACGTTTCCGTCCCGGTCGATCATACCGTATTTTCCATCGCGACAGGCGATGAAGGCCTTAGGCAGCTTCAGGTTCCCGGAAAATTCCGGTTCGAAAGGAGTGAAGGTGAGATAATCGAACTTTTCGGCAAAAAGCGGCTTATAGTCGCGAGTATAGAGGCCGGTCTTGCCGTCTTTTGCCAGGACAAAGACGTCCGGAAGGTCTTTCCAGAACCCGATATTGTCGTATTCCATGGGTACCAGCACTCCCTGGGACTGTCCGTCCGTGGTCAGGATTCCCCACTTCCCGTCCATGCCCTGGAGCAGCCAGAAGTCGTTCTCCTTCATTCTGTCCTTCGTGCTTTCCCAACCGAAGAAAGCATCCAGACCGCCGTCGGGATAATGCTTGAATGGGCCCGCAATTTCCTTCCCGGCCGATGTGTACATACGCCACAGAGAATCTTCCGGACTGCGCATGATCAAGGATTTTTCGTCGCCTATGGATTTCAGGAATTCCTTCCTCTCAAGCACTTTTCCGTCTTCGTCCAGCCAGTCCATATAGGCTTTATCATCCTTGTTATACCAACAGACGAAAGTCAGTGTGCCGTTTTCGTCCTCCAGCACATAGCGGAAATCACGGGTGCATTTCTGCGGAATTCCGTGTTTCTTGAAATGCAGTATCCGGGTCTCCTTAGCCGTTTTGCCGGGCAGGATGACCAAGGTGTTGAACGACTGGTGTGGGATCGAGAAGCGTTGATAATAAGGGTTTTTCGCATAACGGATCCGCTCCAGCCGCACGGGGCCGTCTTTATCGTCATTGAGGAAATCAGTTTCCCATATACTATCTGGTATCCGGGCACGGGCTCGATGTCTTCCGGCTTGATCATCTTCAGGTACTGCTTGTCCTGTCCGGGTGCCATCGTCACGGTCTGGGCCGGAGATGGCAGGAAGTAGAGAAGGAAGACGGAAAATGTCGTCAATATAAAGGCGCGGGTGGTATTCATAGCATCCTGTTTTTGTCTGCACAAAGAAAACATTTTTTTCATGTTTCACTGTGGTGGAATTCACCACGCATTTCGGCAAGTTTTAATAGGCACGGGAATGTGCTTTAGGCATGGTCATCATTTTTCCACAAAAGGAAGCAGTCCCAATAAATTTGACTACATTTGCAGATAAATGAAACGTATTGCCTTTGCCCTGTCCCTGCTTCTGATGCTGCCGCTTACTGTGGCGGCCCAATTCCCCATTGAGATTTCACGGGAAGTGCCGTCAGACACGCTGGAGCTGTTTTTCATCGGCGACATCATGAGCCACGGCGCCGTCAGGAAGAGCGCAGAACTGCACGGCTACGACACTTTCTTCAAATACATCCAGGACAGGATTGAACGGGCCGATATGGCCGTCGGCAACATGGAGTTCCCCCTTGCGGACGAGCCTTATTCCGGCTATCCGGCTTTCTCCGGTCCGGACAGTTATGCGGAATATCTTTCCCGGATCGGCTTCGACCTGCTGCTCACGGCCAACAACCATATACTGGACAGAGGGACGGAGGGTTTGGGCCGCACCATCCGCGCTCTGGAAAGGATGGACATCCCCTACACGGGAATAGCCGCCGATGCCGCCTCCGACACGCTGGTCAACCCCACGATCCTGCTCGTGAAAGGCGTAAAAATAGCCCTTGTAAGCTGCACCTACGGGACAAACGTGAACTCGAACGCCAGCTGGCCCAAAGTGAATTACCAGGACAAGGAAAGACTCGGCCTCATCATGAAGCGCGCCCGCGCCCATGCCGACCTGGTGCTGGTGTTCCCGCACTGGGGCATCGAGTATAAACATTTCCACAACGCCGAGCAGGAAGAGTTCGCCCGATGGCTCGTATCCTGCGGGGCCGATGCCATCATAGGCGCGCACCCGCACGTAATCCAGGACGTGGAAGCAATCGACGGCGTTCCGGTGGTATATTCCCTGGGGAACGCGCTGTCGAACCAGAATGACCTTCCCTCCCGTCTGGAAGCGGCCCTCACCCTACGCGTAGTCCGCACCTTCGGAGAACCGCTGAAACTGCTTCCCCTGCAGTTCGACTACCTCTGGTGCACCAAACCCGGCATGCTGGAAGACTCCTATTCCGCAGTGCCGGTAAGCACCCCGGAATCCCTCTGGAAAGACAAAGCGGACTACCGGAACATGACGGAAACGCTCGAAATCCTTCGCGAAAAAGGATTAATTCAATAGGCCGCCCATAGCGGAAGCTACTTTTCCGTTTTCATCCAGTTTGAAGACCATGTACTCGGGACAGGACTCCGTAAAGGGGGTCCAGTCACCGCCAGCGGTGCCGTTCGGGTTGCCCGTGGCAGCGAAGTTCGTCCAGCAGGTAATCATCTGCTCGGCCAGGTCATAGTCACCCTCGGAGAAAGGGCGCCAGCAGTGCTTCAGGCTTTTGAAGACATACCAAAGTTCCGATGAGTGGAAAGCTCCCTGGAGGACATCCGGGCGGCCATCGGTCGGGAGGCGGCGGGCAAACTGGTAGGCATAGGCCGGGATGCCGGCCTTTTCACGCTCCAGGCAAAAGAGGTCCACGCCATCGGCCAGCATGCCCATGTCATCGAGCGTACTGCCTATCATATAAGGGACCTGGGAGGTGCGCCCGGCAAGGGCAGCCTGATTGAAGGTTTCCGGATAGGCATATCCGTCTACCACGGGGCTGCTGCCAACCCGGATCCATTGATGCGTTTCCTGCATGTAACGCATGCCGATACCCATGAGGTCCTCTGGAGAAGCAGCACGCATCTGGTCCGGCGTTTCATAACCGGCCCAGTCCATAAGGGCTTTTCCAGCCAACTCGCTCTCGGCAAGCGGTGTCCCTCCCAAAGCGGGCGCGTTAGTGATACCCCCGCCGCTCTGAATAATGGCCCCGGCTACCAAGTCCTTCGACAGGGGCGATGTGACGAGCGTCTGTACGCTCATCGCTCCGGCGCTCTGGCCCATTAAAGTAATGTGATCGGGATCGCCGCCGAAAGAGGCGATGTTGCGTTTCACCCACTTGAGCGCAGCAATCTGGTCCAGCATGCCGTAGTTGCCGGAGACCCCGTGCTCACTTTCGGCGGAAAGGGCCGGATGGGCGAGAAAGCCCAGGATGCCCAGGCGGTAGTTGAAGGTAACGAGTACACCGCCGTGCGCAGCCCATTCCTCGCCGTCCATCTCGGGCTCGAAGCCCCACCCGGCAGTATAGCCACCGCCGTGAATCCAAAGAGTAACGGGCAGTTTGGCGTCCGGTTTTCCGGCAGCAGGCGTCCATACATTCAAGTACAGGCAGTCCTCACTGAACTCCGGATCGCCATCAAAGAAGAATTCTGGCGTGTAGCCTCCGCCAGTGTGCCTGGCCTGCCAGGAGGGGTGCCCCCAGGTATCGGCCCGTTTAACACCTTCCCAGGGAAGGACGGGTTGCGGTTCCTTCCAGCGGAGTTCTCCCACGGGCGGAGCGGCGAAGGGTATTCCACGGTACACGGTGACGCCCGGCGTTTCGGTCAGGACGCCTTGGACCTTTCCACCCTCAATGGTGAGGATGGGATTCTTGGGGGCGCAGGCTGTCAGAAGCAGGAGTGCTGCGCAAATCATCATACTTTTCATGTTTCGCATAAGGCGCTCCATTTCGGGGCGCCTTTGGAATTTAATGCGGGTAACTTGACATATTTGGTCAAGTTACCGTCAAAAAAGGCCTTTTTTGCGGGTAACCGGACTTAAATTGTCAAGTTACCCACATTGTCGACATCTTACTCCGCCGCAATGCACTCTATTTCCACGAGCGCACCTTTCGGAAGCGTTTTCACGGCCACGGCACTGCGGGCCGGGAACGGAGCGGAAAAGAACTGGGCGTAGACCTCGTTCATGGCGGCGAAATCGGCCATGTCGGCAAGAAATACGGTGGTCTTCACCACATTTTTGAGAGAGAGGCCGGCGGCTTCAAGGATGGAAGCGGCGTTGGTGAGGCTCTGACGGGTCTGCTCCTTCACACCGCCTTCAGGGAAGGCGCCCGTTGCGGGGTCGATGGGAAGCTGTCCGGAAACAAAAACGAGCCCGGCACCGCTACTGATAGCCTGGCTATAAGGTCCGATGGCCGCAGGGGCCTTGTCTGAATGGATGGGTTTCATATCAAATGCTTTAGAATTTCAGGAATGCGGCAAAGGCCTCCACATCCAGATTGTAGCCGCGGGGACCACGAAGGGTGTTACCGGAAGCATCCAGGATGAAGTAATTGGGCTGGGAATTGACCCCGAAGCGGTCCAGGACCAGTTTGGAATTGACACGGCCCACATCTTTGAGCACTTTCCCGTTTTCGGTAGTAACCCACTTCTCCTCGGGGAGGCGGGTTTTATCGTCTACATAAAGAGAGACAATCACATAGTCCTCCGAGAGCTGCTTCAGAACCGAAGGAGCGCTCCATACGCGTGCCTCCATCTCACGGCAGTTCACGCAGCCGTGGCCGGTAATGTCTACAAACACCTTCTTCCCGGTAGCGGCAGCTACAGCCAGGCCATCCGCAAGGTCGGTATAGCCCGTGAGGCCATGGGGCAGGGACACCTCGGAAGGAGCCAGCGCCGCCTCGGGGACCGCCGGTTGTGCCGGAGCACTGCCGAGAACGAAATCCTGCGTCTGGATGGGAGGAAGATATCCGCTCAGGGCCTTGAGCGGGGCACCCCACATGCCGGGAATCATATACACCACAAAGGCGAAATCGGCAATCACCAGCGCCAGACGGCCTACGGAGAGATGCTCCAGCGGAGTGTCGTGCTTAAACCGGATTTTACCCAGCAGGTACAGCCCCAGCAGCGAGAACACCACAATCCAGATAGCCAGGTAAACCTCACGGTCCAGCAGGTGCCAGTGGTACGTCTGGTCTGCGGTGGAGAGGAACTTGAGACCCAGGGCAATTTCCACAAAGCCCAGTACCACTTTCACGCTGTTGAGCCAGCCGCCGCTCTTAGGAAGTTTCTTGAGGATGGACGGGAAGAAGGCCAGCAGGGCAAACGGCAGGGCAAAGGCCACGCTGAAAGCCAGCATGGTCACCATCGGGGTCCAGAACTCTCCCTGGGTGCTCTTGATGAGAACGGTTCCCACAATGGGGCCGGTGCAGCTAAAGCTCACCAGCACCAGCGTAAGGGCCAGGAAGAACACACCGGCGAGGCCACCCTTGTTGCTTCCGGCATCGGCCTTGGTGGTCCAGCTGGAAGGGAGGGTAATCTCGAAAGCGCCGAAGAAGGACGCGGCGAACACCATGAATATCACGAAGAACAGGATGTTCGGGATCCAGTGCGTGGACAGCCAGTTAAAAATGTCGGCCGTGACGGCAGAGCCGCCCGCCGCCCAGGTGAGGCCAATGATAAGGCAGATGGGCAGCGTATACAGCAGCACAATGAAAAGGCCGTACATGAAGGCATTGAAGCGGCCCTTTGCGGCACTTCCGCTCTGCTTGAGGAAGAAGGACACCGTCATGGGCACCATGGGGAACACGCAGGGAGTGAGCAGCATGAGGAAGCCCCAGAGGACAGCCTCCAGGATAAGGCTCCACAGACTGCCAGCCGATGCCGACGAAGCTGTGGAGGCCGATGCCGCCACCTCCACCGGGATGGAGAACTCGTAATCCTCCGGCATATTGCACTGGTCTCCGCTGCAGGCGCTCCAGGTAACGGTACCCTTTACCGTAGCCGATGAAGCCAGCGATACATCCTGCCGGATCACATAGGTTCCGGTCACTACTTCCTCTCCCTTGTACTCCGAGGGAGTATACTCTTCTACAGGCGTTCCCACGAGCGTTACGCCCTCCCCTTCCTCCACGGAAAGGAGCGTTCCCACGAATGCGTCCCCCATGGGGTGCACGTAGTAGTCGGGGGCGATGGTGCCGGTAACCACCAGCTGATACTGATTATCTTGGACAGGATTTACCTGCGCTTTCCAGGAAACGGACGGCATGCCGGGGAGAAGCAGTGCCGATAAAAGAAAAGAAATGACACTTTTTAACATAACGTGCAAAGATACTATTTTTTCTTATCTTTGCAGCCTATGACACACAAGCAGTTTTTTCTTTCCATTATAGCGGGCCTGCTTCTTCTTGCACCCGCCGAAGGCCTCTACGCCCAGTCCCGCAGCGAAACCTCGCAGTTTAACAAAACCATGAAGAAGCCGTCGGTGAAAGCCGCCGACAAATTTCTGAAGAAATACCCTTCTTCCGTCTACGCTCCCAAGGTGCAGCAGATGAAGGATTCCCTTCTGTATCTGGTCTTTGTAGAGCAGAACGTGAGCCAGATTTCCCATGAGACGGCCCTCAACGTAGCCGGCAAGGCCCTCGATGCCATTGGCTGGAAAAAGGACGGCAAGGAGCACATCCTGGCCCTGGAAGACGACTTCTCCCTCCGCGTCCTGAGCCCGGAAGGCCAGCTGGAGGAGCGCCGATTCCTCCACGTATACACCATGGACGGCCTCACGCACGTTCCCGTGCTGGTGCAGCCCCTGGAGATAATCACGCCGTTTGGCAAGCAGCGCCAGCTCATCCACTTTGCCTACCGCCTGGGAGACAGTGAATTTGTGGAAGCCCTCTATAACCCGGACGAAGACCTGCTGTCCCAGGCCATCTTCTACGGCACGCCCCTACCCGAAGGCCGCATCGAAGGCCAGAGCCCCGAAATGATGGAAGGCGTGGTGCAGACGGCGGAAATCTCGTACCTGGCTGCCCGACTCAGGGAAAACGAAGCCCTCGTTCCCCTGTCCAAAGCCGACCTTCTCACCGACACCGCCATCCAGTGGTGGCTGGGCAAGAACCCCAAGGCCGAGACCACGGCCGCCAGGCTCACCTTCGGCCAGCTGGACCCGGAGTCCTCCCTGGTGGAAGCCTTCCGGAAAGCCCGCAAGGAAAAGGGAAAATACGTGAACGCCGCCCAGTTTGACCTTCGCGGCTACACGGTCATCTGCATCCAAAACCGAAAGGATGGAAACTATACGCTGGTGTGGTGCGAGCCCGTATGCCGCAACAAAAAGACCGACAAATACCTGGACACTTTCTTCTTCGAGAGCGACGGCACCACCCTGGACCTTATCTACTACAAGGCCCGCACTACCTTCAAGATCAAGATTTCCCTGCCTTCCCAGTCCGTAAGGCACTTGAAATAGCGCCGGCAAGCAGGAGAAGGAACAGGAACACGCTGCACCTTCCCACCATATCTCCATACCGCACGAAGAAACTCTCCCCCGAGAGGAGTTCCACCGTGCCCTCCAGGACACCCTCCTGCCACCAGGGCGTGCGTTCCACCACCTTTCCGCGCGGGTCGATGATGGCGCTGATGCCGGTATTGCCGCAGCGGGCCACCCACCTACGTGTCTCAATGGCACGCAGCCGGCTGTAGCTGAGGTGCTGCCTGTACCCGGGCGTATCTCCCCACCAGGCATCGTTGGTGATGACGGCAAGAAGCTTCGCCCCCTTCCTTACATAGCCTGCGCAGTGCTCCGGATAGACGGACTCGTAGCAGATGGCCGTTCCAATCCCGTCCAGGCAGGATATTTCCTTCTGCCCCACGTCTTTTCCCATCAGGCTTCCGCCCAGGAGGTTCTCAAGGGGCATGAACACGCGGGGATAGGGAGTGAGTTCCACACCCACCACCAGCTTGGACTTGTGGTAAATGGAATAGCGCGCGCTGGTGTCCATGAGGACGGCGGAATTGTGCGCGGTATACCACAGGTGCCGGCCGTCGGGCCGGGCGCCCAGGTCGTAGGAACAAAGGTGAGGGGCCGAGTAGGCCGCCGTGCGGTCATAGGAAGAGGCACCGAAGAGGATGCGGGCCGATGGATGCTGCCGCAGGAAGGCCTGGAACCGCTGGTAGGTAAGGTTCCCGCGGACATCGTCGGTGAAAAGCTGCGGCGTGAAGGTTTCGGGGGCCAGCACCAGGACCTCGCTGCTGTCCGAGGGCCAGTGGGCCTTTTCCAGCTGCGCGAGGAAGCGCCGGTCCTGCTCCTCCTGCGTCAGGGATTCGAATTTCTCGTAAGGATCCAGGTTGGGCTGGCCGATGACCACCGACAGCAACGGTCCCTGCTCCCCGAAGGAAAGGCAGGCAGACCAGACCATCGGCCCGAAAACCGCAGCGACGGAGCCGGCAAGGGCGGCGGCACGCGCTTTCCCGTTCCAGGCAGCGACGCGGCCGTCGGAGAGGGCCACCATGATCCCGAAGAGGGAAAGGTTGGACGCCCACACCCACAGCGAGCCGCCCGGCGTACCCAGGACGGAGTACCACTGCACCAGGCCGGTCGTTTCGGCAAAGGCGTTGCCCAGCACCAGCCAGGGCCAGGAAATCTGGGCCGATGTAAGATAGAACCGCTCCCAGGCCAGCCAGGCCGCAGCCAGGTAGATGTACGGGAGCACACCGCCCACCTTGCGCCTGACCCAGCGGAAACTGCCGAAGACAACGCTCATCTGGAGCGCATTTGCGAGGATGGCGAAGACAGCGCCCCCCACCGTGGCACCGCCCACCCACCAGGTAGTGACGGCATTCCACAGCACAAAGGTTCCGTAATGCCACCAGAAGAAATGCCGGCACTTGTACTCTGCCGCCAGCCGTTCCATGACAAGAAGCGGAAGCAGGCCGGCAAGGGCTGTCCATCCCATGTGCGGCACCAGCCAGGGCAAGCTCATGAGAAGTGTAAAGGAAAGCGCCAGGGCGGCGAATATGAGAGGCATCCTACGCATAGGTAGACAAAGTTATGAATTATTTTCGTAAATTCGCAGGATGAAACGACTGTTTATGAAACTCAAAGATAACTGGATCGCGAGAAACCTTCTGCTCGCAGCCGCCTTTATTATCGTACTCATCATTGCCGCCTCTATCCTTCTCCGCGTGGTCACCAAACACGGGAAGACGGTGACGGCCCCGGACTTCACCAACCTCACCGTGGCCGAGGCACAGGAGCTGGCTCACAGCAGCCACGTGTCCGTGAAGGTGGTAGACTCCGTATTTGTGCGCCGTCTCAGCGGCGGTGTCGTGTACCGCCAGCTTCCCAAGGCGGGCTCCAAGGTCAAGGAAGGCCGCAGCATCTTCCTCACCATCAACTCGGTGGTCCCCCGCAAAGTGGTCATGCCCAACCTGTACGGCTATTCCGTCACCGAAGCCCGCAGCGAGCTCCAGAACCGCGGCCTCAACATGGGCTACCTTAATTATGTAAAGGACATCGCCACCAACACGGTGCTGGAACAGATGGTAGACGGCGTGGAGGTGAAAGCCGGAGACCTTGTAGTGAGCGGTTCCACCGTAGACCTTACCGTAGCCGTAGCCAGCGAGGACAACCGCACGGAGGTTCCCAGTGTCATCGGCCTCAAATATGTGAGCGCCGTAGATGCCCTCCATGACAAATTCCTCAATGTGGGAACCGTACGCTTCGACCCCGACATCCGCACCTACGCAGACTCCGTCAACGCTGTCGTATACAAGCAGGAAGCAACCGGACAGTCCAGGAGCCTCGGCTCCCGCATTGCCATTTCCCTCACCCTTGACACCTCTAAACTTCCGGCCAAATGACCCAGACGGAGCCCATGGACTTAGCCGCTCTGCAAAGCGGCCGGCCGGAGGCCGCGGGAGACTGCGAGGACACCATGTTCGAGCACTTCCGGATTGTGGTAGACAAAGGCCAGGAGCCACTCCGGGTAGACAAATTCATTTCCACGCATCAGGAGGACACGTCCCGTCACCGCGTGCAGCAGGCCATCAAGTTGGGCTACGTACTGGTGAACGACAAGCCCGTGAAGGCCAACTACATTGTAAGGCCCCTGGACGTGGTGAAGTTCGTGATGCCCTACGAGCGCCGCGGAACGGAAATTCTCCCGGAAAACATTCCTCTTGATATCGTTTACGAAGACGACGACGTACTGGTGGTGAACAAGCCCGCCGGCATGGTGGTCCATCCAGGTCACGGCAACTATAACGGAACGCTGGTGAATGCACTGGCCTACTACCTGAACTTGTCTCCCGATGTGGAGGACGAGCGCATGGGCGTGCTGGTGCACCGCATCGACAAAGATACCAGCGGCCTTCTGGTGGTGGCCAAGAACCCCGCCGCCCAGCTTCATCTGGCCGACCAATTCTTTGTCCACTCCATTGACCGCATCTACACGGCCGTGGTGTGGGGCAACATTCCGGAGGACGAAGGCACCATCTCCGGCACCATCGGCCGGGATCCCAACGACCGCCTGCGCTTCCGCGTGTACGATGACCCCGAAAAGGGAAAGTGGGCCGTCACGCACTGGAGAGTGCTGGAGCGCTACGGTTTTATCACGGTGGTGGAGTGCCGCCTGGAGACCGGCCGCACGCACCAGATCCGCGTGCACATGAGCTCCATCGGCCATCCCCTCTTCAACGACGAACGGTACGGCGGGTCCGAAATTCGCCAGGGCACCATCTACGCCAAATACCGCCAGTTCATCCAGAACTGCTTTGCCCTTTGCCCCCGGCAGGCGCTGCACGCCCGCACGCTGGGCTTCACGCACCCCGTGACCGGCGCCCGGCTGCACTTTGAAGCGCCGCTTCCCGCCGACATGGCCGCCCTCATTGAAAAGTGGCGGGGGTATGTAGCTGGCATTTAATGCAAGAAATATTTGGTTTTCAAGGAAAAATCCGTATCTTTGCAGTCCAAAATTTTTAGATGACCGCTAAGCTCAGTCAAGACCTGCCACAAAGGACAGGCGCTTACGGCCCAAAACTTTAACAAGTTTTTGTACAATGTACGCAATTGTTGACATTGCAAGCCAGCAGTTTAAAGTAGAAGCTGGCATGGATATCTTCGTCAACCGCCTCGCGGCCAAGAACGGAGAGTCCGTGGAGTTCGACAAGGTGCTCCTCGTGGACAATGAGGGCAAAGTGAAGGTCGGTACTCCTTACGTGGAGGGAGCCAAGGTAACCGCCACCGTCCTGGACGATGACGCCAAAGCCAAGAAAGTGCTCGTATTCAAGAAAATTCGTCGCAAGGGTTTCCAGACGCTGAATGGCCATCGCCAGAAGCTCACCAAGATCCACATCGACGCTATCGCTTAACTTTTTAAAGACTGAAAGATTATGGCACACAAGAAAGGTCAATCCAGTTCTAAGAACGGTCGTGAGTCGCATTCCAAACGTCTTGGTATCAAGAAGTTCGGCGAGGAAGTCGTAAAGGCCGGCAACATCATCGTGCGTCAGCGCGGTACTGTTCACAACCCTGGTCTCAACGTGGGTATGGGTAAGGATCACACCCTCTACGCTCTCGTAGACGGCACCGTGAAGTTCACCCGCAAGCGTGAAGACAAGTCCTTCGTTTCCGTAGTTCCTTTCGAGAACTAAACCCGAAGGTACAAAAGATTGTAAAAGGAGGACCTGTACCCTAGGGGACAGTCCTCCTTTATCATTAATACTAAGGTATATGCTTACACTGAAACTCCTCCGCGAAAACCCGGAGTTTGTTATCAAGAAACTGGCTGTCAAGAACTTTGACGCCCGCGCCATCGTAGAAAACGTCATCGCCCTGGACGACAAACGCAAGGCCCTCCAGACAGAGAGCGACGCTCTCCTGGGCCAGCAGAAGAAGGCTGCTGCCGCCATCGGCCAGCTCATGAAGGAAGGCAAGAAGGCCGAGGCCGAAGCCGCCAAGGCAGAAGTCGCCTCCATCAAGGAGCGCTCCAACGCCCTTCTCAAAGAGGCCGACGAAACCATCGAGCAGCTCCAGAACCAGCTGGTACTCCTGCCCAACATCCCCTGCGACCTGGTACCCGAGGGTAAGGGTGCCGAGGACAACCTGGTGGTGAAGATGGGCGGCCCCGAGGTCAACCTCCCCGAGAATGCCCTTCCCCACTGGGAACTGGCCAAGAAGTACGACATCATCGACTTCGACCTGGGCGTGAAGATTACCGGTGCCGGTTTCCCTGTATATAAAGGCAAAGGCGCCAAGCTGCAGCGCGCCCTCATCAACTACTTCCTGGACCGCAACACCGCAGCCGGCTACAAGGAAGTGGAGCCTCCTGTGATGGTGAACGCCGCTTCCGGTTTTGGTACCGGCCAGCTGCCCGACAAGGAAGGCCAGATGTATCACGCCAACCTGGACGACTTCTATATGGTCCCTACCGCCGAGGTTCCCGTCACCAACATCTTCCGTGACGTCATCCTCAGTGCAGACCAGTTCCCCCAGAAGCTCACCGCTTACACGCCCTGCTTCCGCCGTGAGGCCGGTTCCTACGGTAAAGACGTGCGCGGCCTTAACCGCCTGCACCAGTTTGACAAAGTGGAAATTGTGCGCGTAGAGAAGCCGGAGAACAGCTACGCCGCTCTGGACGAAATGGTGGCCCACGTGGAAAGCCTCGTGAATGAACTGGGTCTTAAGTACCGCATCCTTCGCCTCTGCGGCGGAGACTTGAGCTTCACCAGCGCCATCACCTACGACTTCGAGCTCTGGAGCGCCGCTCAGGGCCGCTGGCTGGAGATTTCCTCCGTGTCCAACTTCGAAAGCTACCAGGCCAACCGTCTCAAGTGCCGCTATAAGGACGAGGACGGCAAGATGCAGCTGGCCCACACCCTCAACGGAAGCTCCCTGGCCCTGCCCCGCGTAGTGGCCGCCCTCCTGGAAGACAACCAGAAGGACGGTTACATCGAGATTCCCGAGTGTCTGCGTCCTTACACCGGCTTCGATCGTATTGACTAATTTTGCGGCGCGGACGTAACACGCTGTGATTTAATAATTTAAGCAAAAACGCCTGTTGGATTTTCAACAGGCGTTTTTGCTTATTAGCTTAATAATCAATTAGTTACCTCCACGCGCCGGCTCATTCTGGAAAATCCGTACCTTTACCGGCCCATGAACGCCAAAACTACCGCCGTTCCCCGGGCTGATGCCCAAAGAGTTCCTTGTAGCATTTGGAGAAATAGGAGGGGGTTCCAAAGCCGACGGCATAAGCGATTTCCGCCACGGTTTTGTCGGAGCTCTTGAGCAATTGCTCTGCGGCCTTGAGCCGGGTAATGCGGATTAGTTCCACGGGCGAATAGCCGGTAAGCGCTTTCACTTTCCGGTATAGCTGCACGCGGCTCAATCCCAGCTCGGAGCCTATCTGCTCCACGCTAAGGTTTTCGTCAGAGAGATTTCCACGCACGACAGAACGGAAGCGGGCCAGGAAATCATTCTCCTGCGGCCTTGCGGCGCTTTCTCCGGTTTCCAGATAGTGTTCTTTGAGGAGAATCCTGCTCTTGAGCAGATTGCCGATGCGGGAGAGCAGCACCCGTTCGCTGAACGGTTTGGAAATATAGGCATCGGCCCCGGAGTCGTATCCCTGCGCCCGCTGGTCCTCCAGGGACTTGGCCGTGAGAAGGATGACGGGAATGTGACTGGTAGCCAGCTGGTCCTTGAGGGCCCGGCACATCTGAAGCCCGTCCATGACCGGCATCATGACATCGCTCACAACAAGGTCCGGCAGTTCACGGGATGCCTTTTCCAGACCTTCCTCGCCATTGCAGGCCGTGAGAATCCGGTATTCCCCCTCCAAAAGTGTCCCTATGAAGGTACGGAGGTCGGAGTTGTCGTCCACGATGAGGACAGTGGGCCTTTCCTCAGACTGGACGACGCGTCCGGCGGCCTCCTGCTGCCGCGTATTCTCCAGGGCATAGGTCTCTGCATATTGTTCGGTATAGGCCGATGCGTCTTTCCCTTCGCCCACGGCCACTCCCTGCTGAACGAGGGGCAGCCGGACGGAAAAGGCCGATCCCTTCCCTACCGTGCTGGTAACTGATACGGAGCCGCCATGAAGGTCGGCCACCGCCTTCACCAGCGCAAGCCCGATACCGGTACCGGATGTGGAATTACCGGCCTGATAGAAATGGTCAAAGACAAAGGGAAGTTTATCGGCCGGAATACCTTCTCCATTATCCTCTACCGTGAGGACCGCAACGGAATCCTCCCGCCGGACAGAGACCGTAATGATTCCGTCAGCAGCCGTATGCTTGATGGAATTACCCAGCAGGTTAAAGAGGATGCGCTCGAGAAGCCGCATATCGGCCTCTACCGTCAGCTGTTCTTCTCCTTCGTAACGGAAATCCCGGTGAGCGTCGGCAAAACCGGTCATCCACTCCCGCACTGCAGCGGGGAGGTCAAACGCTGCGATTTCCAGCGCCATGTTACCGCTTTCAATCTTCCTGAAATCGAGGATGTTGTTGACGAGCTGGCGCAAAACATCCACATTGCGCCTGGCCATCAGAAGCGTTTTTCGCTGGGACTCCTCCATATGGCCCTCCAGCACGTGGTCCAGAGGCCCGGCCACCAGCGTGAGCGGTGTGCGAAGGTCGTGGCTCACAGCTGTAAAGAATTCCAGCTTGGCCTTGGTGGATTCTTCCAGCTGCTGTTTGAGCCGGCTGGTATTCCAATAACTCCAGTAGGCCTGGCACGTAATCAAGATAAGCAGGAGGGCAAAACCGATGACCAGCCACACGATGACGCGCTGGTTGTTATACTGTAAAAGGGATTGGTCCAACTGACCGTTCACTTGCTGAACCATGGCACGCTGGGTAGCTACTTCTTCCTCCTGCATCTTGAGCATAAGGGCATTGTGGCTGTCTACCAGCGCGCTCTCCAGCCGGTTCTCCCGTTCAAAAGGCTTTCCGGAGAGAATATTCATGGCCAGTTCAATGACCAGGTCTCCGCGGGTAGGATAGAGGTAGGAGGCGGTAAGGACGCCGTCAATCACATCCTGGAGGCCGGCATCGGGCAATGCGTCCACGCCAAAGAAAGGAATGTCTTCCGGCTCTCCCAAAGCCCGGCGGGCGCCCAGCGCCATGCGGTCGTTCTGGCCAAAGACGGCATCCGGGCAAACGCCTTGCCGCACCAAGTCCAGCATCACATCATAGCCATCTTCTTCCAGCCAGTTGCCATAGGGCGCTGCCAAAAGCTGCATTCCCGGATATTGGGACAGTGCCTCAACAAAACCTTTGTGCCGGTCATCGGCCGGCGACGAGCCCGCCAGTCCCTGGATTTCCACGACAGTTCCCTTCTCGCCCATGACATCGGCCATAAAATTACCCATAATCCGGCCAATCTCCACGTTATCGGCCCCGATGAAGGCCGTGTACTTATCGGAGTCGATCTTGCGGTCGAAGAGGATGACCGGAATGCCGGCGTCGAACGCATCTTCCACAGCATGTATGATGGTGGTGGTCTGGTTGGGAGACACCACCAGGAGGTCCACTCCTTCTTTCATGAACGCCCAGATTTGCTCCATCTGGCGCTCGCTGTTGTCATCGGCCGACACAAAACGGACCTCCACGCCATTGGCGCGGGCCGCCAGCTTGAGTTCCTCGTTCAGTTTGGAACGCCAGATGTCGTTGCTGCACTGGGAAACGCCTATAACCAGCGACTTCTTCCCCCCGCCGCAGGCAGAGAGAAGAAGTACAGCCGATATGAGAAGAAGAAGTGTCTTTTTCATGCGAACTATTTAATAGACTCCGGGATTTCCGGCATGGCTCCGCTTTGGGTGCACACGTAGGCCGATACCCTTACGGCAGACTCATGTGCCTCGGGAACGGTCTTCCCGCCCAGCAGAGAGCCCACGAACGCACCGGTGAAGGAGTCTCCGGCTCCCACGGTATCGGCCACCTGCACCTTGGGCGTATCCAGGAACGACATGCCGCCCTCGTAGAAGACATAACTGCCGTTGACACCACAGGTAAGGATGAGCATCCGGAAGCCATAAGTCATGATGAGGCTGCGGCACTTCTCTTCCAGGGAAAGGCCCGGGAGTTCAAACAAGCGGGCGATGACCACCAGTTCTTCATCGTTGATCTTCAGGATATCGCAGCGGCGGAAAGAGGTCTCCAGCACTTCCTTGTTGTAAAAGTCCTGCCTGAGGTTGATATCAAACACCTTGAGGCAATCTTTGGGAACAGCCTCCAGGAACAGGCCGATGCTTTCCCGGGAAACGGCGTTGCGCTGGGCCAGCGAGCCAAAGCAAACCGCCTTGCAGTCTGCCGCCAGGGCGGCCAGTTCCTTCGTGTAGGGGATGTTGTCCCAGGCCACGTCGGTCTTGATTTCGTACTGCGGCACGCCTTGCGCATCCAGCGTGACCTGGACGGTGCCGGTAGGATAGGAGACACGATCCAGGTGGTAAGGCAGCTGATGCTCTTCCAACGCCTCCACGATTTCCTCTCCCAGTTCATCCTGGCCGATGGCGCTCACCGCCATTCCCTCCAGGCCGAACTGGCTGGCATGATATGCAAAGTTGGCGGGGGCGCCGCCCAGCTTCTTTCCCTCGGGAAGCATATCCCACAGCGCTTCCCCGATGCCTATAACATATTTACCCATGATTATTTACGCACTTTAGTGAAATAGTAGAAAAGATAGGCTACGCCAATAGTCATCACTGCTACAGCGCCGGCCTGGCCCACTGCGTCAGAGGCAAAGCCCATGAGGAGCGGGAACACAGTACCGCCGAACAGGCCCATAATCATGAGGCCGCTTACCTCGTTCTGCTTCTCGGGAACAGCCAGAAGGGCCTCGGAGAAGATGATGGAGAAGATGTTGGAGTTACCAAAACCGACCAGGGCGATAGCCACATAAAGGATTTCCTTGCTCTGGCCCAGGAACATGCCGCACATGGAAAGGGCCATGAGAACGACGCTCACGAGGAAGAACTTGCGGTGGCTGAACCTGGAGAGGATGAACGAGCCGCTGAGGCAGCCCACCGTACGGAAGATAAAGTACAGGCTGGTAGCAAAACCGGCCTCGGTAAGGGTCATGCCCACGCGCTCCATCAGGAGCTTGGGAGCTGTTGTGTTGGTACCTACGTCAATACCCACATGGCACATGATGCCCAGGAAGCTGAGGAGCACCACCGGCTTTCCAAGGAGCTTGAAGCACTCCACAAAACCGGAGGCTTTGTCGGCCACCTGTTCGCGCTCGATGGGAGAAATGCCCAGCAGGAGGGCAGCCAGGATGCCAATACCACCGTAAATGGGGAACAGCACTCTCCAGCCCAGTCCAAAGGAAGGCAGAGCGGCCGTAGCGCCCCACATGGCAATGTACGGGGCCATGAAAGAGGCAATGGCCTTTACAAACTGCCCAAAAGTCATGGTGCTGGCCAGCTTGTCACCCTTGATAATATTGGTAATGAGCGGGTTCAGCGAAGTCTGCATGAGGGCGTTGCCAATTCCGAGAAGGGAGAAGGCCACCAGCATGACGCCATAACTTTCCCCGAAAATGGGAATAACCAGCGAAATCACCGTCACCACCAGCGAAAGGAGCACGGTATTCTTGCGGCCGATCCGGTTCATGAGGATACCCGTAGGTACAGAGAAAATGAGGAACCAGAAAAAGACCAGCGAAGGGAAGATATTGGCAGCAGAATCACTCAGGTCAAGGTCTGCCTGCACGTAGTTGGATGCAATGCCCACCAGGTCCACAAAGCCCATGGCGAAGAAGCACAGCATCACCGGCAAAAGTTGTATCTTTTTATTCATTACTTAGCAAGAGGATAAAGGGTTACGTCGGCCTTGAGGTTTCCGTAAAGCCGGAGGGTATTGTAGGGGGCCGAAGGGAAAACGAGGTTGGTCATGGCAAAGTCTTCGCCAAAAGCCTCGATACTGGCGCTATCCATGAGAAGGCGCAGTTCCATCTTACCACCCACGCGGGTAGGAGCAGAAGTAACGGCAGCAAACTTCTTGGAGAATTTCACCATCCCGCTTCCGCGACGGTCCATGGAGAAAGTCTGGGTGGCTGCTTCATAGGAGAAGACCACCTGTTCTCCAGCCTCATTGGAAAGCACGAAGGTAGCGCCTTCCTTCTTTTGAAGGGAGAAGCGAATGACCAGTTCATAAGCACGCTGCGGCGTGTCGAACAGCTCCACCGGGGCGGTGGAGAGGGTCATCTGCAAGGGATTGCCGCGCAGGGCTTCCATTTCCAGGGACGGGGTGCTCTTCAGGAGCACTTCCTTGCCTTTGCGGATGAGACTGAGGTCGCGCGGAACGGAGTTGGCGCTGCGGAACTGGGTGGTGGGTACGGAGTTGGCGTACTGCCAGTTGCTCATCCAGGCGATGGCTACGGTCCTGTTATCCGGCGCGTTGCTCCAAGTAACGGTGGCGTAGTGGTCTTTGCCATAGTCCATCCAGCGGGTAACGGTGGGAAGGTCGTCGCACTTGAAGGTTTTGCCGTCGTAGCTGCCCACGAAATATTGCGTTGCGCTGCCGCCGAAGGGACCGCCGGGGTTGATGTTGAGGATGAGCACGTACTTGTCCTTGCCCTCGAAAGGCAGACGGACCAGGTCCGGGCACTCCCACACGCCGTTGTGGTTGCCATAGGCCAGGCCGAAGTTGCTGTCGTAGGTCCAGTCCCTGAGGTTGTCGGACGACCAGAACTGCACTTCCTGTCCGGCGGCCAGAATCACCTTCCACTGTTTGCTCTGGGGGTCCCAGAACAGCTTGGGATCGCGGAAATCGGGCGTGTCTTCGGCCATAATCACCGGGTTGCCGGCATATTTGGTGAAGGTGCGGCCGTTGTCCAGGCTATAGGCGATGCTCTGGGTCTGGTTGTCGCCGGCCGATGTGTACATAGCCACAATGGCGTCTTTGCCAAAGCCGGCCACGTTGTCCTTGTCGACGATGGCGCTGCCGCTGAAAATGTCTCCCAGGGCGTCCGGAGCGATGGCAATGCCCAGCTGCTCCCAGTGAATGAGGTCTTTGGACACCGCGTGGCCCCAGTGCATATTGCCCCAGAAGCTGCCGTAAGGGTTATACTGGTAGAAAAGATGCCATTCACCATCCTTGTACACCATACCGTTGGGGTCGTTCATCCAGCCCCAGGCAGGGGAAAAGTGGTAGGTGGGACGATACTTTTTCTCCTTGTTCGTGTAGGTGAGGGCGGGAACGGTTGTCATCTCGCCCCAGCACACATCGTCCGAAGGATCCCGGCGCACGCCGCGGCCCTGGCGCATAGTGATGTCCAGCAGGATGCTGCTGCCGTTCCACTCGCCCAGGTCCAGCGGGACCAGATAGTCGGTCTTGTCAATAGCCAGGCTTACATTGGCTTTGTAAACCTCGCGCCCGTTGGAGAGCACTTTGACAACGGCCTCCTGGGCGGTTTCCTGCACGGGGAGCATTACGTAGCGGTCTTTCCCGCCAAGCTGCACCATACTGTGGGTTTCACTCAGGTGGGTAATGGCAAGGCTCTGCTGTGCAGCGGCCGAGAGGGAAATTGCGAAAAAGGAGAAGAATGCTATTAGTTTTCTCATGTTAGGTGTGTTCCAACTGCTAATATAGTAAATTATTTCCAAATACGGCTAAGTTCGCGGACCTGGGCTTCTACGGAAGCACCGGAAGTCTGGAGTTGATTGTAGATGGAAGAGGGGAATACCAGATTGGACATGGAGAGCGTACCTTCCTGGGTGAACAGTTCCACGGAGGACTGATCCACGAACAGGTCAAGGGTTACCTTGTCGCCATTCACGCAGATCGGGCCCTGCATGGAAGGAACAGAGAAGGTGCCGTTGAAATTCACCTTGCCGGTGCTTGCGTTGCGCTTAACGGCTACAAGACGGCTGGTACCGTACACTTCCATCACCAGCTTCTCGCCTTTCTCGTTGCTCAAGGTGATGGTGGTGTTCTGGTCCAGACCCACGGTGAGACGGAGCTGGTAGGCGTCAAAGGCTTCCCAACTGCTGCCCGCGGGTTTCCATTCCTTGGCGATTCCGTCGATTTCTTTCACAACGGTGCCGGTAAGGAGCGGTTTGCCGTCAAATTCCACCAGTTTGAGCTCGCGCGGGAGTGTCATGGCGGAGCGCCAGGGGTCGCAGGGGACGTTCCCGGCGTAAGACCAGTTGTTCATCCAACCCAACATCACCAGGCGGCTGCCGGTGTTGGACCAGGTAACGCCTGCGTAGTTGTCCATACCGTAGTCCAGCCAGAGCGGATAGTCGCGCTCGTCGGCCGTAAAGGTGGTGCCGTCGAATTCTCCGGGGAAGTAGAGGGTACCGGAGCCCAGAACGGGGCCGCCGGGGTTTACGCTTACGATGAGCACCCATTTTTTGCCGCCCTTGTAGTCCATCTGCACCAGATCCGGGCACTCCCACTGCAGGTCAGGACGACCGGCAAGGGGAGTGAAAAAGGTACTTAGGTGGCTCCAGGTTTTCAGGTCCTGCGAACCATAGAACTCAATGCCTTTTTTCCAGCCTTTGGCCAGCGACATAATCCATTTGCCGCTCGCTGCGTGCCAGAAAACCTTGGGGTCGCGGAGGTTGTCGTCGTCATTCTTGATGACCGGGTTGCCGCCGAAGCGGGTGAAGGTTTTGCCGCCGTCCGTGCTGTAGGCAATGGACTGCTGCTGTTTCCCGTCGTCTCCGGCCGAGGTGTACAGGGCCACCATGGCGCCTGCGCCAAAACCGGCAGTGTTGTCTTTGTCAATGACGCAGGAACCGGAGAAAATGGCTCCCAGCTCGTCCTTGGTAAGGGCAACCGGCTGCTCGGTCCAGTGAATCATATCCGAAGACGTAGCATGGCCCCAGGACATATTGCCCCAGCTGTTACCCTGCGGATTATACTGGAAGAACAGGTGATAAACGCCATCCACGAACACCATGCCGTTGGGGTCGTTCATCCAGTTTTTGGACGGGGTGAAGTGGACCTGAGGGCGGTAGAGCTCGTTCATGGAACTGCCGGTTTCCGGCTGCTCGGGCGTCTTTTCGGTAGGGTCGTCAATCAGCGGATTGTAATCCTGCTTGTATTTTTCCGGCGTACATCCGACGATGGCCGCCGCAACCAATGCGGCAGCCATCGGGATGGAGAAACGCTTATTGAAAAGCTTATGCATGTTTATCTGGTTTTCAGGTATTCAAGCGAGTTTTTAGCAAGCGTAAGGACATTGTCCTGGTAGATGTTGTTCTTGGGATGGGCGCTCTTGTCGGGAGTGCCGTCGCTGTTCTTCATGGAGAACTCGCAGCCGCCGTTACCAATGCACAGGAGCGTGCCCTGGAAATCGGTCTGGCCCTGCTGGGCTTCCCATACGTTAAACTGGCTTACCCACCAGATCTGGCCGTCCCATGTACCCAGCGGGAATACCCCGAACTTCTGGGTGAGCTGCGTGTAGCAGGCCTCTTCCTGGTTGCCGATACCGGTCCACAGGCTGGGCAGGTTGAAGAACAGGCAGTTATGGTCTTCCGTCCAACCGGGTCCCTTGAAGGCGATGAGCTTGGTGTCAGGGGTGGTCTCCACCTCCAGGCCCTTGTAAATGGGGTGTGTGGAATGGTCCTTCTTGAACTTATGGTCCGGGTTCAACTCTACGGCCATCTTCCAGACATCGTTGTTGATACCGCCAACACCGGTGCCAATGACGCGGTCGTTGCTCTTGAGCTCGTCCAGGCTTACGCGGCCCAGGTGACCGGCATACACGGTAGCGTGGCTCCACAGCAGTAGGCTTCCGCCGTTCTTATACCAGGCCTGGATGGCAGGCGTGGCGGCCTCTACGTTTGCAGGCATGGCGAATACTTCCGCTTCACCGACGCCTTCCAGGTCGCGCAGCCAGAACAGCACGCGGAAACGTTCGATATCGTCCACGGAGTCAATCTCGTCGAAGGAGACAAACTCGGCGGTGGGATAGGTCTCGTGCAGCCACAGCCAGGCAGCGGCCTCGTCGTCGTCGCCATCGGCAACCAGTTTTTCAGGAGTGTCGTAAACGCTCAGGAAACCAATGGCGGTTTTGCCGATACGCAGGGAGGAAGAGACGGGGAGGGCAGCGCCTTTGTCGTTCTTGGCGACCAGGGTGACATCCCAGATTTCGCCGTCCACTACATCCTCAATGAGGTAGCTGGTGGCTTTTCCGTCCAGCGTTGCAGTTTCTACGTCAGTGCCGTTGGTGGCCTTGAACAAGATGCTGGAGGCATCTACTGCCGCATTCCATTCCACCTGGGCGTCATAGCCGCCCACTTTGTCCAGCTGGCGCATGGTAACACCGCTGATGCTGGTGGCACCGGGACGGGTGTACTGTTTTACAACGCCCGTGGAAACGTTGCCTTTATCGTCGGTGCGTTTGAACACGTACTCGAAGGGAACGTTGGTGGGGACCAGCAGGTGCTTGTAGGAAGTACCTTTAACGGTTTCATCGGAGAAGATGGTGCCGCTTCTGTAGGTGATTACGCGCATGTCGGTCTCCTGGGCAGGCCAGGACCAGACATAGTCGTCACCTTGCAGCTCACCGGTAATCTGGGATGCGTCGGGAGCCTGGAGTACGGGGGCTGCACGTTCGATGCTCTTTTTCTGGCAGGAACACAGCACGGCGGCTGCGGCGCAGGCCGTCATCAGGATTCTATGGAATGTTTTCATATCGGCCATGGATTAATTGTAGTTCTTGTTCTGAGTGTACAGACCGGGTACATAATACAGCTGGATGTAAGGCAGCGGGAAGTACTCGTTCTTGGCGGGCGTGAAATGGGCGTCCTTGTAGTAGGCGGCGTAAGCCTGTCCTTCGTATTGGCAATTCTGCTCTTTCGCGAAGAAGTTGTTCAGCGTGGTGGAGGCAATGCCCCAGCGGCGCAGGTCAAAGAAACGGCCGTTCTCCATGGCCAGTTCCAGGCGGCGCTCCATCTGCAGGCGGGCGCGGGCTTTCTCCTTGGTGTCGAAGTCGCTGGCGGCGTACAGGGAAATTTCGCACTGGTTGGCGGCATAGCCGATGTGCTTGCCAATGGAATTCTTGGCACGCTGGCGGATGTCGTTAATGATGCTGCGGGCATCTTCCAGGGAACCGGTCTCGATGAGGGCTTCTGCGCGCATGAGCATGATGTCCGTGTAGCGTAGCACGTAGTCATTCATCGGGAAGGCCTGCCAGGGATTGTCGTAGGCTTCGCCCTTGGAACGCTGCGGCACTTCCTTCAGGGAGGCGTAGTAGCCGTAGGTGCTCGGGTTACGGGAGTTGTCCGTGGTCATGGTGTAAGCAGCCTCGTACTTGTAAGGGAAGGTAGGCATGCCCACCGTGTGGAACAGACGCGGATCCCATTTTTGGGCATTGGGAGCGCCGTTCACAGGATAGGCTGTCTCGTTGTTGAAGTCCTCAATCATGGGAAGGCCGTTCACGGTCTTGAAGGCGTTCACCAGGTTCTGGGAAGGCTTGTGGAAATCCCAGCCGCAGGACCAGATGCCCCAGCAGCCGTTGAGCATGTTGCTCCAGTTGGCGCGGCCAAAGCGGGTATTGTCATCCTCGTAGTTGGAGTGCTGCACGGCGAAGATGCTTTCCTTGGAGTTCTTGTATTCCGGGAGGAAGATGTCGCCGTAGTCTTCCAGGTAGCCGTAGGAGGAGTTCTCCACTACCTTGGAGTAGGTGAGCACCTGCTGCATGTATTCGGCGTTGATATGGCTCACGCCGGTGTTGGCTTCGTACCCGTCGCCCCAGGCCATGGTGAGGTAGCACTTGGTCAGGTAAGCGGCTGCGGCAATCTTGTTGGCGCGGCCGCCCTGGGCCTGCGTCTCGGGAAGGTTGTCATAGGCAAACTTGAAGTCGGCCACAATCTTCTCCATGAGTTCTTCGTGCGTGAAGGCGTTGTTCTTGGTCTGTTCCTCGGTGTGGTTTTCATACACTACCTCGTCCACCCACGGAACCTGGTACCAGAGCTGGACCAGCTTGAAGTAGAAGTGGGCGCGCAGGAAGCGGACCTCGGCCTCGCGGACCTTGGCGGTCTCTTCTCCCAGTTTGTCCTTGCCGAAGTCGCGGAGGGAAACCAGGGCGCGGTTGCAGCGACTGATGGCGCAATACAGGTGATACCACAGTTCGTCCATGTGGTCGGGGGTGGAGGCAGTAAGGTTGGACCATACTTCCACGGCGTGGTAGTTGGTGTCGGTTGTGCCGGAACCGCCCTTGTAGCAGTCATCACTGCTCAGGTCGCCGTAGGGCCACAGGTTGAAGGGATAGGTGTACCAGTCGTCACCCAGGCGGGCATAGGCGGCGGTTACCATTTCCTCGGGCTGGCTCATGGCCAGTTCTTCGTTGATCACGCCCTTGGGCTGCACGTCAATGAATTTGTTGCAGCCGAAAACGGTTACAGCGCTGCAAATAGCGAGAACTTTATAGAATGTGTTCATAACGATATTCCTATTATAAATTAGAAACCAACCTGAATACCGAAGGTGAAGGAGGTGCAGTTAGGATAGGCCCAGCTAGGGTTCTCAGGGTCGGAGCAGGTGAGGCCCTTGCTCTTGATGGTGAGGAGATTCTGGCCCGAGATGTATACGCGGGCGTTGGTCATGTGCAGTTTTTCCATAACACTCTTGGGGAGCGTGTAGCCCAGTTGCACCTGGCGGAGCTTGGCATAGGAGCCGTTCTCCACGAAGTAGGTGCTGGCGCGGCCTTCATTACCGGTATTATTGGTGGTGAGGGCCGGGATGGTGGAGTTCTTGTTGGCCATGGTCCAGGCACCCAGCATGCGGTTGCCCTTGTTGGAACCCGGGTCGGTGATGGAGAAGAAGTCGGTCTGGAACTTCTGGTAGTTGTATACATCCTGACCGGCGACGCCCTGCCAGAACATGCTGAAGTCGAAGTTCTTGTAGGCCAGGTCCACATTCAAACCCCAGGAGCAATCCGGAACGGGGCTGAAAATCCAGGTCTGGTCCCATTCGTTGATGATGCCGTTGCCATCCAGGTCGGCATATTTGAGACCGCCCACGCGGGCATTCTCTTGACCGCTTGCGATGACTTCCTCACGGCTCTGGTACAGACCGTCCACCACATAACCTACGATGGAACCGTAGGGACGGCGGGACTGGACCAGGTTCTCGGTAGCGGTGTGCACATAGGAACCGGTAGTGGTTTCCGGCAGATAGGTCACGCGGCTGCGGTAGAAGTCCAGGTTGCCGAAGATATTGTAATAGAAACCGTTATCCAGGGTCTTTCTGTAACCCAGGGCGAATTCCATACCCCAGTTGCGGAGGCTGGGACCGTTGAGCCAGGAAGCACCGCCTTCACCCATGGAGCCCAGGTAGGCCGGGTTGATGAGCATGTCCTTCACGTTCTTGATATAGGCATCCACGGTACCGTAGACGGAGCTCTTGAACAGGGAGAAGTCCACACCGGCGTTGTACTGCTCGGTGGTTTCCCATTTCAGGTTGTTGTTCTGGGCCTGGGTGGCGCGGAAGCCCGAAGGGAAGATACCGGAACCGGCAAGGGCCAGGTCGTAAGCGGTGGATTCGTTGCGCTCGCCGCCGTAGGTGGCTTCATACAGGCCGAAGCGGGCGTAGTTGGAGATGGCCTGGTTACCGGTCTGGCCCCAGCTGGCACGGATTTTCAGGTCGTCCACCCAGCTCACGTTCATGTGCTGGGACACACGGTAACCCAGGGTGAAGGCCGGGAAGGTACCGTAGCGGTTGTTGGCACCGAAACGGGAAGAACCGTCGTGACGGATGGTGAAGGAGGCCAGCAGGAGGTCTCTCCAGTTGTAGTCAATCTTGCCGAAGAAGGAGACCAGGTTGTAGCCTTCCTCAATACCGTAGGAACGCTGGGTTCCGGTAGCGGCTTTGGGGAACATATAATCATAGGTCTCCAGGGCGAACATCTGGGCGTAGGCGTTGAAGTCCTGGACGCGCTGGCTGTACAGTTCGATACCGGCCAGGGCGTTGAGCGTGTGATCGCCCAGTTTCACGTTGTAGTTGGCGGTGTTGGACCAGGTCCATTTGAGGTCGTTGGTCTGGCCCATGGTGGTTGACGGGGTGTCGTTGTTCACCACATCCGAGTGCCAGGTGTAGGTGACGGAGTGGATGTAACGGTTGTCGTAGTCCAGACCGAAGTTGGAACGCAGGACCAGGCCCTGGATGGGGGTGATGTCCACAAAAGCGTTACCGAAGATACGCCATACCTTGAGGGCGTTGTCGCGGTTATGATACAGTTCGCGGAGCGGGTTCTGACGGTCGCTCATGCCGCCCACGGGGCCGGAGAAGGTGACGCCGTCTTCCTCATAGACCGGAAGGGTGGGGGCCATCTTGAGGGCGTTCTCCATCGGGGAGCTGTTCACCTGGGAAGTATGGGTGATGGTGAGGTTTTCACCGATGGTGAGCCATTTGAACACTTTCAGGTTGGTGTTTACACGGGCGGCAATGTTCTGGAAGTCCGTGTATTTCAGGACACCCTGGTTGTTCTTGTAGCCCACGGAAACCAGTACGGAGGAACGGTCGGACACGTTGGAAACGGAGAGGTCGTAGCTCTGCAGGAAACCTGTACGGGAAATGGCTTTGAGCCAGTCCGTATTGCTAAAGCGCATGGTCTTTTTGCCGTTCATGTAGCCGTCGTACAGACCGTTGATGGTGTAGGTGTTCACCTGGTTGGTGGCGGGGTCATAGGCCTGGATGGTCTGACCTTTGGCGGCCTGGAGGTCCAGACCGTAGTTGGCGGCGTACAGAACCGGGTCCAAACCGTCGTTGAGGGCGGCCTGGGCCATGGCCGTAGCATATTCGGCGCTGTTGGACAGCGACATCATGCTCTGGCGGTTGTACATCTGGGCTGTGAGATTGGCGGAGAAGTCGATGTTCACTTTATCGCCCTTCTTACCTTTACGGGTGGTGATCACAATCACACCGTTAGCAGCACGGCTACCATAGATAGAGGCCGAAGCAGCGTCCTTGAGCACCTGCATGGACTCGATATCGTTCGTGTTCAGGGAGTTGAGGCCGCTGGTGGTAGGAACACCATCAATAATATAAAGCGGGTCCTGGGAGGAGTTGAAGGAGCCGATACCACGGATGCGGACGGTACCTTGTCCGCTCGGGGAACCATCACTGGTAATGGTCATACCGGGAACGCGGCCCTGCAGGGCACGCATGGGGTCGGTGCCGCTGGTGGTCTTCATTTCGTCGGTCTTAATCACGGAGACGGAACCGGTGAGGTCGGCTTTGCGCTGGGTCTGATAACCCGTCACCACCACCTCGGAGAGTTCGGCCACGTCTTCATCGATGACCACTTTGAGGGTAGGTGCTGCGCCCACTTCGATGGTGCGGTAGCCAATGCAGCTGATTTCCAGGATTTTTCCTGCTTCAACTTTGAGGGTAAAGTTACCGTCGAGGTCGGTTACGCAACCATTCGACGTACCCTTTTCCATGACTGCGGCGCCAATGACGCCGTAGCCGTCGGCCGAAGAGGTCACAACACCTGTGACCGTGATCTGCTGGGCGAAGGCGGTTACGCCGGCAAACAGCAGGGCCGAGAGTAAAATTGACTTAAGTTTGAACATATAATAGTGGTTAAATAGTTCCGTGTTCAGGAGCGGTGGTTTTCGCTCCCGCAAATATAAGGTAGGTTATCGGCAAGTCCTCTGACGAATGTTTCATTTGATGCAACAGGTGTTTCATTGCAACATTTTTTGCTCTAAAAGAATCATATATTAAGTCAATCTATAACTTGTACAAATCAAAACTTGTTATTATTTTTGCAGAGAGAACGTGAACTATGGATAAGAAGAACGAGATAGTTGTTAAAGACACGACAATTAGGACAATCTCCAGGGATGGCATTGACTATATTTGTATTACTGATATAGCCCGACAGAAGAATTGGATGGATCCGAATGGCGTGATTGCAAACTGGATGCGTAACCGCAACACCATAGAGTTTCTCGGCATATGGGAAACACTATACAATCCGGTTTTTAACCCCCTCGAATTCGAGGGGTTTAGACAACAAGCCGGTTTGAATGCATTTACACTGTCGCCTTCCCGCTGGATTGAGTCGACCAAAGCTATCGGTATCATTTCGCAGTCCGGCAGATACGGTGGAACATATGCTCAAACCGATATCGCTTTTGAGTTTGCTTCCTGGATATCAGTTGAATTCCGGCTTTATTTGGTCAAGGAATTCCAGCGTTTGAAGACTGCAGAGCAGCAACTGCTTGGGTGGACTGCAAAGCGTGAGCTTTCAAAACTTAATTATCGTATCCACACGGATGCGATTAAAAAAAACTTAATCCCCCCAGAAGTCTCAGAAAGGCAGATTTCAAATATTTATGCCAACGAAGCAGATGTGCTCAACGTCGCTTTGTTTGGTATGACAGCGAAGGAATGGCGTGACTTAAATCCTGGTCTCAAGGGTAATATTCGTGATTATGCCTCTATTAATGAACTCATTTGCCTTTCAAATCTTGAGAACTTGAATGCAGTCTTTATCAATGATGGGATACCACAATCCGAAAGGCTGCGCAAACTAAACTCCATTGCTATTTATCAGATGTCTGTGCTTGAAAATAATGAACAGTCTCATGACCTGCTAAAATAGCCATTTATTTTTTAGAAAAAATGACTGAACTAAAACGCTGGCTCAGGTATTCACAGTTAATTGCCTTGCAGGTGTTGGAAAGGATGTCTGAGCTTGGAATGACGCAAAAGCAGTTGTCAGAAAAAATGAATTGCTCCCAGCAGTATGTTTCTATTCTCCTGAAAGGAAGTGAAAACCTTACATTGGAAACTATCGCCAAACTGGAAGATGCTCTGGAGATGGAGATTATAGGACATGTACATGCTTCTCTTGTATCCGGATATGTTCAGCGTGAATCCGTTCCTCGTTATTTAAGTGAGCCGGAGTCACCAAGTTACGGCGAAAAATAGTATCTTTGCGCCGCTTTTATGGAACGCATCATTCTTGGCATAGACCCGGGAACCCAGCTTTTGGGTTTTGGCATCATCCGCGTAGAGGGCAAGAAAGCCACCTACGTGGATATGGGCGTACTGGACCTTCGAAAGGAGGGTGACGCCTACTCCAAGCTCCAGGCCATCTACGAGTGCATCGGCGAGGTGTGCCGGAACTATCACCCCACCGAGCTCGCCATTGAAAGTCCCTTCTACGGAAAGAATGCGCAGGTGGTCCTCAAACTGGGCCGGGCCCAGGGGGCTGCCATCCTGGCGGCCAAGGAGTATGGCGTAGAAAGCGTCACGGAGTATGCTCCCCGTAAGGCCAAGGAGGCCATTGTGGGCAACGGCGCTGCTTCCAAGGAACAGGTGCAGCTCATGCTGGAGAAAACGCTGGGTGTCAAGCTAGAAAGCCGCCACCTGGACGCCACCGACGCCCTGGCCATTGCCCTTTGCCACTTCTACGAGACGTCCTCTCCCCTTGCCGCCACCAAAGGAAAAGGCGGCTGGGAACAGTTCATCAAAGACCATCCCGAAAGAATTTCTTGAAAACCGTTTAAACCTTGACGCCACGGCTGTGTCAAAGAAATCGGTTTTTATAGAATAAGTATGGTTAGAAGACTCATCGTGGCCCTTGCAGGCCTCCTCACCGCCCTCAGCCTGAGTGCACAAAACTACAAGATTTCCCTTACGTTACAGGATGCCAGTAACGGCGAGCCCGTGGGCTTTGCCACCGTGTCGGCCACCCCGGAAAAGGGGCAGCCCAAGTACACCCTCACCGACGCCAAGGGTAAGGCCGTCCTGGAGAAGGTACGCGCCGGAAAGTACACCGTCAAGGCAGAAATCCTGGGTTACAAGCCCAGCGAGCAGGTGGTGGAGGTAAAGGCCGATACCGACCTCGGCATTATCAAGATGGCCCTGGACCAGGAAGTGCTGGATGCCGCATCGGTGAGTGCCGTGGGCAATCCCATCGTCATCAAGAAGGACACCGTGGAGTACAATGCCTCCTCTTTCAAGATCTCCGACGACAACATGCTGGAAGACCTCCTGAAGAAGCTTCCCGGCGTGGAAGTGGACGAGAGCGGCAACATCACCGCCAACGGAGAAACCATCAACAAGATCATGATTGACGGCAAGACCTTCTTCATGGACGACCCTCAGCTGGCCTCCAAGAACATCCCCGCCAAGCTCATCGAGAAGGTGAAAGTGGTGAAGAAGAAGAGCGAGCAGGCCGAGTTCACCGGCATCGACGACGGTAACGACGAAACCATCATCGACCTCAGCGTCCAGCGCGGCATGATGAACGGCCTGTTCGGCAACCTCCAGGCCGGCGGCGGCCACGACGTTCCCTCCAACGCCAAGGCCATGAATGACTGGCGCTTCCAGAGCAACCTCATGGTGGGCCGATTCACGGAAGGTTCCCAGCTCAGCATCATCGCCGGTGCCAACAACACCAACAACCGCGGCTTCACGGACTTTGTGGGCAACATGATGGGAGGCATGATGGGAGGCGGCGGCATGATGGGCCGCGGCGGCGGATTCGGCGGCGGGTTCGGCGGCAGCAACGGCATCACCACTTCCTGGAACGCCGGTGTCAACGGCAACTGGGACCTCTTTGACAAGAAGATGCAGCTGGGTGCCAACTACATGTATACCGGTTCCGACGTAGACGTAACGGAGAATACCTACAAGGAAACCTACCGTGACGACGGCAGCACCCTCATCAGCAACACCGACGGTCTCAGCAGCAGCTTCACCAACGGCCACCGCTTTGGCGTCCGTCTGGACCACAAGTTCTCCGAAAACACCTCCATCCTCTTCCAGCCCCAGTTCAACTTTGGCAACGGAAGCTACATCCAGCAGAGCCTCTTCGACACCGACACCAAGGCGGCCGACGGCACCGTGAACAAGACCAACAGCGGTTTCACCAACAATTCCGGCGACAACCGCAACTGGAGCACCAGCGGTTTCCTCCTTCTGCGCCAGCGCCTGTTCATCCCCGGCCGCACCATCTCCGTGAACGTAACCTGGAACGTGTCCAACAACGTAATGGACGGCTTCAACCAGTCGCTCACCAACACGCTGTTCGACACCGACGGCAATGCCCTTGCCGGCACTCAGATTAACCAGCGCGTGGCTCAGAGCTCCAAATCCCAGTCTGTAGGCGCCCGTCTGGTCTACACCGAGCCCCTGGGCGGCTACTTCTACCTGGAAGGCAGCTACAACGTGAACTACGCCGTATCCGAGAGCAACAAGCTGGTCTACAACAGCGGTGCCTACAACTGGGCTCCCGATGCCTTTACCCTGGGCATGGGCGGCGCCCTCCCCTACACCGCCGAGGGCGAAGTAAAGGACGACACCTACACCAACAACATCGTCAACCGCAACCTCAACCAGAACATCGGCCTGGCCTTCATGTACCAGAACGAGGCAGCCCGCGCCCAGCTGGGTGTATCGGCCGTCCCCACCAACACCTACAACATGACCAACGGCAAGGAGTACAGCAGCAAGGTCTGGAACTTCGCGCCCCGCGCCATGGTCTTCTACGACTTCAACGACAACTCCAACGTGCGCCTGTTCTACAACGGCCGCAGCAGCCAGCCTTCCACCAGCCAGCTGATGCCCGTCATGGACAACTCCAACCCGCTGAGCATGAGCCTGGGTAACCCTTACCTCACGCCCTACTTCAGCCACAACCTGCGTAACGAATGGGAAATCTCCAACCGTCAGACCTTCTTCTCCCTACGCATCAACCTGCAGGGCGGCATGACGCAGAACCCCATCACTACCGCTGCCTGGTACGACGAGAACGGCCGTCAGTACAGTTTCCCCGTGAACGGCCACAACACCTATAACGGCAGCCTGCGCATCTCCCTCAACGCCCCCATCGCCAAGTCCAACTTCTCCATCTCCAACATGGCTAACGCCTCCTACTCCAAGAGCGGCAGCTTCGTGGGCAAGAGCAACCTGGACATGAGCGATTACCTCACGGCCGACAGTTTCAACTACGAGAAATTCCATCAGGACTACTTTGAGGGAAGCAATGCCCTGTGGGACCAGAACTTCCTGGACAACACCACCCGCAGCCTCTCCGTAATGGAGCGCCTGTCCCTCACCTACCGTTCAGACTACCTGGAGCTGCAGGCAACCGGAAGCACCCGCGTGAGCAAGCCCTGGTACACCGTGCAGGCCGCCACGGCCGCCACCTGGAACAACCAGGTACGCGGTTCCGTCAAGTGGACCATCGGCGAGAGCGGAGTTGAGCTGAGCACCGACGCCGGCTACCGCTGGTACAATGGCTACACCACCCCGCAGGATCCCCAACTGGTATGGAACGCAAAGATTTCCACTCCGCTGTTCCACCGCCAGGCCACCCTGTCCCTGAATGCCTACGACATCCTGGACCAGTCCAAGAACCTGCGGGTGAATATCACCGACAACTACTATCAGGAAACGCGTAACAACACCCTGGGCCGATACATCATGCTCACCTTCACCTGGCGCTTCGGCAGCTTTGGCGGCGGAAACAACCGCGGCGGCTTCCGTCCCGGTGCAGGCGGTCCCATGGGCGGCGGTTTCCGTGGCGGTATGGGCGGATTTGGCGGCGGACGCCGGTTCTAAGCCTCAAGAAGGGAAACGAACCGGGACATCCCCTTGGACGCAACATCCTGGATGAACGTCACCCGGGGATCCATGATGGGAACCGGTTTGGGATCGATTACATAGATGGGGCACTCGTTACCCGCATAGCGATACAGCCCGGCCGCAGGATATACCTGCAGCGAGGAGCCCACAATGAGAAGGACATCGGCCCGGGAAACCAGGTCGATGGCTTTTTCTATATTGGGTACGGCTTCCCCGAAAAAGACAATGTGCGGACGCAGCTGGCTGCCGTTCGGGGCCAGGTCTCCCAGCGACACGGGTTCGTAGCCCACGTCTATGACCTCGGCCTCGGAGGCCGTGCGGTCGTAGATGCCGCTCTCCGGCCTCACCTTGGTGAGTTCCCCGTGCAGGTGCAGCACGCGGGTAGAGCCGGCACGCTCGTGCAGGTTGTCCACGTTCTGGGTAATTACGTCTACGTCGTAGGACTTCTCCAGGGCGGCAATGGCCTCATGGGCGGCATTGGGGCGGGCTTCCTTGAGCTGAGCACGGCGCTGGTTGTAGAAATCCAGCACCAGCGCACGGTTGCGGTACCAGCCCTCGATGGAGGCGACGTCATTCACGTCATACTGTTCCCACAGGCCGCCGGTGTCCCGGAACGTAGCGAAACCGCTCTCGGCCGACACACCGGCTCCTGTCAACACAACGATTCTCTTTTTCATGCTTCCTTCATTTCGAAGTAATACTTCTTGACCCAGTACTCAAACAGGGGGTCGATGATGGTGGGCTTGTCGTCCTCGTCAAACTCCAGCACTTCCTTTTTCATGAGGGCATCCTTCACGCGCTTTACGTTGGCCGACGAGTTAAGTCCGTACTGCCGGATCACCTCGGCGCTGGAAAAGCGCGTCACGCCCTCCACGGTGGCCTTCAGGAGGTTGACCTGGTGCGTGGTGAGGCCGCTCATCATGTCCACGAAACGGGGCTCGTGCACCGAGATAAGGGAAGCCAGGGCATCCACAAGGCCCGGCTCCATGAGGTAGCCGCGCGTCATGCCGTCGCAGATGGAGGCGAAGTGGTTGATATACCACAGGTGCCCCCGGAACAGGCGGCAGGCTCCCTGCAGCAACTCCTTCTCCACCACCTTTCCGGCCGAGGTGAAGCCCCGGTGGATGTGGTCGGCCATCTCGATCTCGTCTACGGGCGAGAGTTTCACCCGCTCTACCAGCCGATGGAACAGCAGGCTGCCACGGAATATCGTCTTCATGGCATTGACGCCCGATCCCGCAAAGACGTAGGAGAACCTGCGGTTGTCCCGGTTCTCCTTGAGGGAATAAGAGAGCGGCCGCAGGATGGCGTCGGGGTCATCGAGGGCGGTCAGGCACTGGAATTCGTCAATAATGAGGATAATGCGGTCTCCCCTCTCCTGCGCCAGGCGGAAAGGCAGGCTCAGGATGGCGGCGACATCGGCCGCCTCCAGGTCCCAGGTGAGGGAGAGCACCCGTCCCTCTGCCTCGTAGGCAACGGGGTCGAAGACAAAGTGCGTCCCATCCAGGAAACGCCGGCTGAGGTCTGCGAACTCGGCAGGCGTGGTTCCGGCCATGCGCAGGAGCGTAGAGCCCAGCCGCAGCACGAAATCCTGCGGCGTACGGATATTCAGGGCCGAGAACTGCCCCACGGTGAAGGTAACGCCCTTCACGCGCAGGGAATAGAGCGTTTGCTGGATGAGCGAGGTTTTCCCGGTCTTGGGGGGCTCGCTCAGCACCACGTGTTCTCCCTGGGTGAGGAGGTTCCCAAGGAGAGTCACGTCGGAGCGCCGGCCCACGAAGTTACGGCCGGTCACATATTGGGCATACGGGAAATTGGTTTCCATTACCAGAGCTTAATGATGCCGGTTCCGATGAGAATGCCGGCGATGATGCACAGGACAGCCAGGATTCCATAGATCCAGCTGCGGGTGCGCTGGGCACGGGCGGCGGGATCCACGGCGGTGAGGGAAGGATACTTGGCCAGCGAAGTGAGCGTCTTGCCAAACTGGGCACGCACGAGGGCGCTGGCATTGATGGCCCAGCCGTTGGCATTGAGGACAGGGCCCAGGTCACGCTTACGGATCTTTCTCCAGGCAATGAACATGGACGGGCCGGAGATGACGAGCATGAGGCCGACGATGATGAGGCACAGCTTCCAGAAGGGCGTATTCTTGACACCCGTAGCCAAAGAGGTCAGGAAAGAGCCGATATAGCCGATGGCCATGCCGATGGCGGCAAAGATACCGGCGAACTTGGCAATATCGAAGGTGGAAGCGATGGCGGGAGCCTTTCCGTCCGTAGCCTGATTGGTCACTTCGGTGAGACCCGACATGGACTTCTCGTTCTTCTCGGCGGCTGCCTTGTCAATCTTGTCGTTAATCATGCGGGCCACTTTCTTGTACGGGGCCCAGAAGGCCTGGCGGATGGAGACGGGGTTGTCCACGATGGCCACCACCTTGGCGGTGTAGTCGTTTCCGTCGCGGTCATAGAAGACAGCGTTCTTGCCTTCACGGAGGCCGTCCACGTCACCGTCCGTGAGCACGGCGGCAATGTTGAAGCTCTTGCCCAGTTTCTCGCTGGTGCAGGCGCAGTACAGGATGTACATGCCGCTGAGCGAGGAAATCTCCGGAGAAGGACCGGCCACCTTGATGCAGAGGTCGGTGCTGCGCTGGTCGATAAAGAGCGTTCCGGCCTGGAAAATGGCCTTGCGGGTGGGATCGTAGAAATCGGCAAGTACCACATAGTTATTGAGGAAGCGGTAGAAGTACTTGTTGAGACGCAGTACTTTATCTACCTCTTCGATGGAAAGGGCATTGGCTTCCTCGGCCTTGTCCTTTTCGATGAGCTTGAGAAGGGCTGCTTTCTTGTTATCCTTGAGAATGGCTTCTACGGCGCCAAGGCCCAGAGACTCCACGGCTGCGCCTTTCTTGGCCGAGAGCCAGGTGCAGTAAGGGGCCAGTTTGGCAAGAAGCGCCGCCCAGTCGTCTTCGGTGACGGGTTTTGCTCCCACGCCTGTAAGGGCGGTCACGGCCTGCATGGCGGCCTTCCAGGCGGGGTTCACGGCCGCGAAGTCCAGTTTTCCGTCTGCGGTGGGCTTTGCCAGCGGCTGCTTGGCAATTTCATCGGCCGATGCCGCCAGACTGCCTTCGATGCCGGCAATCTTTTCCACGCTCACGTCCACGGCGCCGGCGAGGGCGGCGTCAAAGCCGATGAGTTTGCAGCGCATGAAATAATCGGCCACCTTGTCCTTCACGGCGTCTACGGCGGCGAGGGCATCGGCGGTCTTGTCGCCGAAGGGGAAGACTTCCTCCGAGGAGGAGAAGATTTCTCCGCCGGCGGCGTGCTGCCACTCGGAATACTCCTCGCAGGCAGTGTAGAAGGCCTCGATATGGTCTGCGGTAATGCCGGGGACGCCGCTGCGGTCTACGGCGCTGGCGATGCCGGCGATGGTCTCGATGAGCGTTGCGGTAGCCTTGTCGGAGGCGCTGGCCGGCGTGATGATGCCGTCACCGTTGAAGCGGGTGCCGGCGAAGATTTTCACGTTGTCGGCCGTATCGGCGAGGGAAATCTCGTCTTTCTCGAGACCCAGGTTTTTCAGGATCTGGCGGGCCGATGCCTGGAGACGGGCGCCGTCGGGGTCATCGGCATTGAAGTCGTCGAGCCGGAGGCTGTCGGCCTCTTTCAGAAGAAGGTTGGCATCCCGGATGACACGGGTGAGCCACTGGGAAGTTTTGATGACTTCGTCCACGCGGATGCGGCCATCGGCATCCACGTCAATCCTATGCAGGGCCTTTGCGTCAAACTCCAGGCCCTCGGTGGGGCAGCTGAGGACGGTCCACATCTTGCGGTCCAGCTGATAGAGGTTACGGATGTCTTCTCCGCTGAGGATTTCTACGCGGACGGTGCCGCCGACGGAAGCGAATTTCCAGGGATAGGATGCTGCCTTCTTTTTCATATGGATATTGTTTTAGTTAGGTCGTAACATTGCTGTTACGCAAATTAACAAATTATTTTGTAGATTATCAAATTATTTCTAACTTTGCAGCCCATTTGAAAAGACAAGAAAAAAAGGAGGTGTAAAAGCATGATCATCGTTCCCATCAAAGAAGGCGAAAACATCGAAAGAGCCCTGAAGAAATTCAAGCGTAAATTCGAGAAGACCGGCGCTGTCCGCGAGATGCGCGCCCGCAAGAACTTCGAGAAGCCTTCCGTGAAAAAGCGCATGGCGCTCCAGAAGGCTATCTATGTTCAGCAGCTTCGTCTTCAGGAAGAGCAGTAAGCTTTCTAACACCTTATTACAATAGAAAAACCGGATCTCTCACGAGGTCCGGTTTTCTCTTCTAACCTATTTACTAAACCAATTAAACTAACCTTGGCTTAGTTAAAGCAAGCACCGTGCCAAACTTAAATGCGGTGTTCTTCCTCCACTTCTTTGCGGGCCCGTTCCACCGATTTGGAGCGCTTGAGCACAAAGCCCGAGCCCAGGTATTTGGTGCGGACGTCTTCGTCGGCAGCCAGGGTTTCGGGCGTGCCGGCCTGCAGGATGACGCCTTCGTAAAGGAGGTAGGCGCGGTCTGTGATGGCCAGGGTCTCACCCACGTTGTGGTCGGTGATGATGACGCCGATGTTGCGGTATTTGAGTTTGGCAATGATGTACTGGATGTCTTCCACAGCGATGGGGTCCACACCGGCGAAAGGCTCATCCAGCAGGATGAACTTGGGGTCTACCGCCAGGGCGCGGGCAATCTCGCAGCGGCGGCGCTCACCGCCACTGAGCTGGATGCCCAGGGATTTGCGCACCTTGGAAAGGTTGAACTCGTCGATGAGCTGCTCCATGCGGGCATGGCGCTGGTCCTTGGTCATATTTTTCGTGCTCTCGGAGATTTCCATCACGGAGAGGATGTTGTCTTCCACGCTCATCTTGCGGAACACGGAAGCCTCCTGCGGCAGATAGCCGATTCCCTTCTGGGCACGCTGGTACATGGGGAGAGTGGTAACCTCCACCGTGGAGCCGTCGTCATAGTCCAGGAAAATCTGGCCGCCGTTAGGCTTTACCTGACCGGTAATCATATAGAAACTGGTGGTCTTGCCGGCGCCGTTGGGGCCCAGGAATCCCACAATCTCTCCCTGCTGCACTTCCATGGATACGCCCTTCACAACCGTGCGGACGCCATACTTTTTCACCAGTTTTTCTGCTCTCAGTTTCATACGCTTATTTTGTATCGAGACCCATGGCAGCGACCAGTTCTCGCACCGCGGGTTCTTTATCCATTAAATCCTTGGCCTTTTCCTCGGGCATGTAGGGCACCTTCTCCACTTCTTCCATGGGCGTGACCGACACTTCCACGTTGATACGGCTGCAGGCGGTGAGCTCGCGGAGCTTGTTCTCCAGCTCCCGCAGCATCTTTTCCACAATCCACTGCCGCTGGGACTCGTTGGTCACGAAGAACTCCACCACCTTGAGGCTGTTTTCCTCCCTCACCTCTACCTTTCCGCTCTGCAGCATGCTGGCAAGGCGCGGCTTGGAACCGTACTGGCCCGCCATCTCCTTCCACTTGAGAATGAGGACTTCGTCCTCCGGAAGGGCCGATTCCTCAGCGGCCGATGCCACCTGTTCCACCTCCTTGGGCTTTTCCTCAATGATGGCGCTCATGGACAGGGCCGACCCGGTCTTGGCAGCGCGGCGCCGCGCGGGGGCGGCGGGGGCCGGAGCGGGAGCGGCGACAGGAGCCGGGCCAGCAACTGGAGCCGGAGCCGGGGCAGCAACTGGAGCCGGAGCGGCTGCAGGAGCGGCTGCAGGAGCGGCCACCGGCTTATCGGAGGGTTTGCCCATAATGTAGCTGAGCTTCATAAGGGCGAACTCGATGTGCAGGCGGGGGTTCACGGCTGCCTTGTAGCCGGTTTCGCAGGCGGTGGTGATTCCGAGGGCCTCAAAGAGGAACTGATTGGAGCACTTGGCTGCCTGGGCGGCGTATTCTGCCTTGAGGGAGTCAGGGAGTTCCAGAAGGGGCTCGAGGCCTCCGGTCTTGGCTACTACGAGGTTCCGAAGATGTGTGGACAGGGAGCCCACGAAATGCAGGGCATTGAAGCCCTTGGCAAGAATCTTATCGAAGGTCAGGAAAGCGCTGGCGTAGTCTCCGGTAAGGAAGTTATCTACGAGGGAGAACGAGAATTCGTAATCCAGGACGTTCAGGTTCCGGATTACGTCTTCATATTTTACGTCTTTTCCGCAGAAGGCCACCGTCTGGTCAAAGATGGTGAGGGCGTCACGCATGGCGCCGTCGGCCTTGGCGGCAATGACGTGAAGGGATTTGTCGTCTATGTTGATTCCTTCTTTGGCTGCAATGCCCTGCAGGTTACGCACCATGTCGGGGATGGAGATGCGGTTGAAGTCGTAGGTCTGGCAGCGGCTGAGGATGGTGGGAAGGATCTTGTGCTTCTCCGTTGTGGCCAGGATGAAGATGGCATGTGCCGGGGGTTCTTCCAGGGTTTTGAGGAAGGCGTTGAAGGCAGCCTGCGAGAGCATGTGCACCTCATCGATGATATACACGCTGTACTTCCCTACCTGGGGCGGCACCTGCACCTGTTCCATGAGTGTCTTGATATCTTCCACCGAGTTGTTGGAAGCGGCATCCAGTTCATGGATGCAGTAGCTTCTGCCTTCCTGGAAGGAAACGCAGGACTCGCACTCGCCGCAGGGCTCCATCTCGGGACCCGGGTTGGCGCAGTTGATCATCTTGGCGAAGATACGCGCCGTGGTGGTTTTACCCACGCCGCGGGGGCCGCAGAACAAATATGCATGCGCCAACTGCCCCCTCCGGATGGAGTTGGACAGCGTGCGTGCAATGGTATCCTGGCCGATGAGCGTTTCGAAGGAGTCCGGCCTGTACTTCCTGGCAGATACGATATAGTCACTCATAGACTACAAAGATACAAAAAAAATCACTGTTTCTCCGGAGATCCATTCTTCATTCCGTGCCCGTTTTACACGGCGTTGGGCGCCCCCAAAGACCAGTAACGCGAAAAAGGCCCAAAAGTGCGTTACACGTCCTCCCCCACCGGGACCTGTAACGCACTTTCCCGGGAAAAACGCGTTATACGTCTGCGGGAAAGGCCATACGACATAAGAAATCAAAAAAAGAAGCGCCCCGGAAGAGGGCGCTTCGATTTGAATGGAAAACTCTCCAAGAGTTTATTTGGTCTTTACAGAAGTCTTCACTACTTCTGCCTTTTCAGCCTGATTCACAGTCCAGGAAACAAGGTCGGGAGCCTTCACAACAACAGCATTCTTAAGGCCACCTTCCTTTGCAGAAATGGCTGCTACGGTAGGAGCTGTTGTCTTGGTCATCTCATTGGGGAGGACATAGTAACCACCATAGCCATAAGCGCCACCCGAGTAAGATTCAAATGCCTGGAAGCCGTTGAAGGTTTCTTCAGAAATTACGCCCGGGGTAAGCACAGCCTTATCACCATCTAACGAAGCCGTGAAGAGAGTATACTCATCGTTCCACGTAACCATAGCGTTCTCTCCTTCACCATACATACCGCACAGCGCTTCAGTGATCTGACCAGCAGTTGAATGATTCCATACCTCATAAATCTGAGGCTTAACTACCAGATTACCAGTTTCCTTATCAAAGGAAGCGATAGCAGAATATGTATTCGTTCCGCTAGGGCCGATTCCGGCAATGGAATAAGCATGGTTAGGAACGAGTTGAGTGATGGTGAGAACAGAGGTACCATCGGCATCGCCAATATACTGGCTCTGGTCATCGTACTGATAGACCTTCGAAGGGACGCTCCAATAACCAAGCCAGTTGAGGTATTCCTGAGTTGGTTCTTCAGCCTTAACGAGAGTAGCAGGAAGAGGTGTCTGAGAACCAGAAGCATCCACATTACCCTTGCCAGCATTGCTTCCGGAACGGATAACCCACGAATAACCGATAGCAATAAAGCTACCATATGAGCAGGAGCCTGCATAGAGCTGAAGATTTCCGTCCCCATCAAAGGAAGCGCTGAAAATCTTCTCAGCCGAAGTCGTATTGGTAGGATAGGCCGGATAGGTACTACTACCGTATTTAAAGATACCGGAAATATAGTTATCACACGCGCCGTAGGAGCCGACAGTGAACTCGTTACCCGAAAGCTTCTGCTCCATGATATAGAACGAGCCTGTCTTAGCGTCATAAGTTCCTTCAACTTCGGTAGCTTTTCCACGAAGTTCACCATTCAGTCCAAGGATACCAGTAATAGTATAGGTTGAACCGGCGTCCTTCTGAGAGATTGTCCAGGTACCACCAGTTGAGCATACCCATTCACCAAGGAAGTCAGCATAATCTGCAGGAACCCTGACAATCTTCGTTACGCCCGTAACAGGAGTAGTAACGCGTCCACCATAAACATTCCCGCCACCAGCGCTGCTACCAGTCTGGATTACCCAGCGGAAGGTATAACCAAGGAATTTGTAAGAGCCATCACCATTGGCACCACCACGAATCTCTACCGTGCCGTCAGGCATGGAATAGAAGGCAGCAGCTACGCCAAAGTTATCCTCGTTCGTAGAATACCTGTAATAATCATCCTCATCAACATACCAACCGCAGAAGTAATCCTTCAGAGGGCCATAATTGTTGGTGGAAGGATCATCGTAACCACCAAGAAGCTGATCAGGTATCTCGAGGATACCCTTCTCTGAGTTGTAATTGGCAGCAAGAGTATGTACACCGCAACGGGTAGATGCGCTATTCGGGAAGCCCTCAATCTTATAACTGGAGCCTTCCACATCGGCAGAAACGAGAATTTCGACGCCGTTTACAAGCCAAGAACCCAGGAAGTAATCATAAGACTGAGCAACAGCCGGGTCAATCTTTTCGAACTCGAGAGCGGCATACTTACCACTCACAAAGCCATCTTCATTAAGACCAATGACAATAGCTACATACTTATCATAGTCAAGCGAAGCCTCAAACTCATAAGTCTTGTTGGTAGCATCGTCATCAATCGTTTCTTTATATCTATAGAACCAATACTGAACCTTGTCAGCGATGTAAAGGCCATTGTCGATCACGTAATCTTCAATGGTTCCTTCTTTTGCGATCACAGCGGCAGGAACAACAATAGTCTCATAGTTATAGAAGTAGTCAGTTCCCGCGGTCACCGTGTTCTTGATAATATCTACACCTTCCACTACGCCCTCGTAGCTGAGGGTCCAGTTGGCATTGGGAGCGAAAGTAACTTCCTCGACCGAATTGACGATGAAATCGACATAGGAATCCTCCGTAAATTCATCATTTTCATCATAACCCACATAAGAGCCAACGGTGTAACCCTTAGCAGTGACATACTTGCCCACAAGAGGTTCGAGGTCAAGAGTCAGAGGAGTCTCAAAAGCAATATTCGGGAAATAAGTCGCATAGTTGGCAACATCCAGATAGTAACCAGCATCGCCTTTCTTCAGGAGACCGGTGACACCGGAATTGATGGACTGGTAAGTATAGTGATAACGCATCGGATACACGGAGAGATCGGGAATCTCACCCTCATAATCGTCATCCACAACTTCGCCCTTGCTGGCATCAACATACTTGACGGTCGTCTTTTCATTGGTCTGCTTTACACCCTTGAAGCTAACCACGTCGCCACGGTCAACGGCAGGGTTCAGGCCAAGGTACACATAGATATAACCACCGTTCTCGTCGGCGACAAGAACGCCTTCCTTGGAAGCGGCCAGAACAATAGCGCCATTGGCGGCGACTTCGGTTCCATCTTCCAGAGCACGGATAGAGGCCAGATCGGTAGCCACTTCTGAAGACGGCTGCTGAACCACAGTGAACTCTTCAATCTTGTCACCGGTGTTGCGGTCGTTAATGGTCACAGTACCCACGCGGTAAGCGCCGGTCTCGTTCTTGGCAGCGACAATCGTAAGCTTGTCGGTATGGGTAGCCTTGGTCTCAACAACGGACAGCCAGGAAGTAGCGGCGTCATTGATGTTTACATTGTACTCCTTGTTGGTGGTCACGGTGAGCTCGAACTCGCCACCGGCGGCGGGAGCCTGGGCATCCACGTTGGCAACGGCCGTGATGGTACCTTCCTCGAGGGTGATCACCTTGATGTTGGTCTTGCCCTTATTGTTGTCGGCGAAGACAAAGATCTTGCCCTCAACCTTTGCAGGAGTAGCAGCCTCGGGATCAGCAGCAGGAACAGAAATCATGATGTAACCGCTGGCAGCGTCAATCTTGGCAATCTTGGCAGTGATGCCAGGGGTAGCGCTGAGGATGTCCACAGTCACCTCATCGGCTGCAGATACACCCTGCACGGTGTACTCAATGGCAAGGGTCTCACCGGCATTGGCACCTACGCTGGAAAGGTCTCCCTCGTATTTGATATTGAGAGCGAAGCTCTTCTCTCTAGGGATCTGAACCTCGGTGTCACCCACCACCAGCACAATGTAATCCTCGGTGGACTTTGCGTCATCGATGTAAGCAGAGGTGAAAGAAGAACCGTCAATCACATTGAGGCCAATCGGAGACCAGGTTTGGCCACCGTCATAAGAGACAATGAGCTTGCCCTCGTTGTTGGTACCGAACAGAGGAGTGATACCATCCTTACCGTCCTTACCATCTTCACCATCGTCACCTTTATCACCCTTGTCACCTTTATCACCAGGAGTACCGGGAGTGCCAGGAGCACCCGGATCACCCTTGTCACCCTTACCGGTCACAGGGATGGGCTTGCCCTCACCGTCTTTGAGGAGCTCTCCATTGACAGTCCAATAGTAGATACCATCCTCACCCTTGGTGATGCTCACCTCGGGAGCCTCGGCATCCAGACCGTCCTTACCGTCATTACCATCCTTGATGGTAGCTTCGGTACCGTCGGAAAAACGGATCGTGTACTCACCATCACCTTCCACGATGGAGGAAATGGTAAGCTTCTTATTCAGAGCATTCACCAGGTTCTCCAGACCGGGGACGGTTTCCTTGTTGAGTTTCTCCACTGCTTGCTCAAGGGCGGTAACCCGCTTGTCCAGACCATCCACCTTCTCTTTGAGGCCGGAGAGGTCTGCTTCCTTGGCGCAGCCAACTGCCACGAGCGCAACCAGCGCGGTGAGCAGCACAGTCCAAATGGATTTTTTCATAACTGTAATATTTTTGGGTTAATAATTAATAATCGGTTAGAAACGGTAACTGAGGCCGGCGCAAAGTGAATTGCCGATTTGCGCGTTGGCGGTCAGATAAGAGACGTCGAGCCCAACACCTTTCCACTTGACACCGAGGCCCAGGGCCAGGTGGGAAGGGAAAGCGGCACCCGCCGTAGCATAGCGATATCCGGCGCGGACAAAGACAAGGTCCTTGAAACCGTAGTGAACACCGGCCGACACCCCCAGCTTGCCGCTGAAGTAGTAGTCGGCATCCAGCGCGGCGGCCACCGTACCGGGGCCGACGGGAAGCTCATAGGAAGCAGCCAGGCGGGCCGATGACGGCAGCTTGGAGACATTTCCCTTGGCCGATGTAACGCCGGAGCCCAGGTTGGCAACGCCGGCGGCCACATTGAAGCCGTTCAGATGGAACTGCACCATGGCCGTGATGGCGGTAGAAGAGAGCTTGTAGTCTTCCATGAGGGACTGCTGTACCAGACGGGCCGATACACCCAGGCTCACATAATCTCCGAAGGAAGCACCGGCGCCAAAGGCGATGACAAGGTCCCTGGGAGTAAAGCTGCCGTATTTGCTGCCAAAATCCTGCGCGGAATGTGTCTGGCTGAATACACCGGCCGACAGGGCAAAGCCCTTTCCGAGGCGCACGGAAGCGCCGCCGCCGATGTTGCTGGACAGCGTATTGGTACTGCCCGGAGCCCAGCGGCTATAGACAGCTGCCACATCCACGTGCTTAAGGGCAAAAGCCAGCACAGCCGGATTGTCGAACGTCGCAAGGGCAGACGACTCGGAGAGAAGCGTGCTGCCCGCACCCGCCATTCCGGTCCGGGCCACCCCACGGGGGAAGCTCAGGAATTCAAAGACCTCGTTGGCGGGGACGCTCTCCTGGGCGCCGAGCGACCAGGACAGGAGCAGCGCGGAGGCCACCAGTATGTAATGACGGATTTTCATCGTTTGACAATGGTAAAGGTATAAACTTGACCCTTATAAGTCACTTCAAGGGTATAGATGCCGGGAGCCACCTTGTCCAGGTTCAGCTCTACCGGAGTATTCACGCTGTAATTACCGGAAAGCTCGTACACGACCACACCGGAAGCCGAGATGAGGCGCACCGTGGTGGGCGCTTCCTCCACGCCGGGAATGATGGTAATGCTGCCTTCTTCCAGTACAGTAGGACCGGAGACGAATACTTCGCCGGTACCGGGCAGGCGCACCAGAACGGTAAATTCTGCTTCCACGCGGGCTCCGTCATGGTCCTCGGCCGTCACTTTCACCTTGCAGACACCCTGGGAAACAGCCTTGACAGACAGTTTTCCATCCTCGGTGACCTCAGCGGAAGCAATGTCCGTATTCATGGCCGAAGCGCGGTAGTAAAGCGGCTCGCCGTCGGCGTCGGAGAAGAAATCGTTCAGGTCAATTTCCTTCACCGCGCCCTTGTCCTCAACGAGGATGACCTCGGGATCCTTCACCATCACGGGAGCCGTGTTGGGGAGGATCTCATACAGGATTACCTGCTTGGTTCTGGCCTCCATCTCATCGGTCACCTCAACCGTAGCCGAATAGTTGCCTGCGGTAGTCACCGGGCACATCAGGTTAAAGCTGAACAGGGATTCCGATCCGTTGTTGGAGTCGAAGGTAGCGCGTCCGTTGGTCTTGTAAGTAACCGTGATGGCATCTCCATCGGGGTCCTTGCAGGTTACGGGGATGGATACAATCTCATGGTGTTTGAACACGAAGCCGCCCTGGGGATAATCTTTCACATCCACCACCGGCTTCTTGTTCTCGGCGGTACGGACCTGCTGAATGGTGGAAAGGCCAGAATACTTTCTGTCATAGCTGTAAGCTACCACCGTCACATAATAATCCGTAGAGGGCGCCAGGCCGGCCAGCATGATGGAAAGCGGAGTTCCCTCGGTATCGCTGTTGGAAGCGAGACGCGTAGCCGTCACAATTCCCTCGGCGGGATTCTGGTAGTCCACATTATTCAGGGCCGATCTCTGTCTGGACGCAAGGGCCATGTAAGCATAGGCGTTGGTAGCCTTGAAGTCCAGGCGGAGGTTATGTCCCACAGAAGAAATGGTGACATCTCCGACGGGGTCGGGCGTTCCGCTGTTGGCGTTCATGTTGAAAGAGCCCCAGGCATCTACCAGCGGGCCGATGGGCTTATTGCCGTGGCTCGCGTTGATTTCCCTGGCACCGCCCAGAAGGCGCGTACGCAGTTCATCGGCCGTAAAGCCCTGTCCTCCGTAGTAGGAGACAATGAGGGCAGCTACACCGGAAACGTGCGGGCACGCCATGGACGTACCGCTCATGGAGGTATACTGGCCATTGATGTATGTACTGGGAACGCTCACACCGGGAGCGCAGATATCCACCCAGTCTCCGTAGTTGGAGAAACTGGCACGGGAGCCGTTGCGGCTGATGGCGCCCACGGACACACAGCCGTCATAGTTGCCGGGAGAACCGTAAGGGATATCTTCGTTACCCGCAGCAAAGATGACCACACCGCCCTTCATGGGAGAGCCGGGAAGCTGGTTGCCGTTATTGTCGCAGCCGGCATACTTGTTAAAGTAGTCAATGGCCTGCGTGAAGGAACGGTCGGGGTTTTCGTGGGCCTGACGGGCATAATCCAGTTCATAACCGGTAATCTGGCCGTCATCGTTGAAGTCGAAGTAGTTTCCCCAGCTGTTCTGCGAAATGATGGCACCTTTGTCGGCGGCTTCCTTGAGCGCACGGTTGAAGTTGGAGGCCGATGCATCGGTTCCGTTGTCGCGGGTTTCGAAAACCTGCAGGGACAGGAGCTTGACACCGGGCTTTCCGGCAGCGGCATTGCCGCCGGCGATACCGGTAACGCCTATGCCGTTGTTATTGACGGCAGCGATGGTACCGCCCACGTGCGTTCCGTGGAAGTGCTGCGTGATGGTGGTGTTGTTCTTCACGTAATTGTAGTGACCACTGCTGGCTATATTGGCGGCCAGATCGGGGTGGTTAAGCTGAAGACCGCCGTCCACCACGGCTACGGTCACATTGGGGTTACCCATGGTATAGGTGTCCCACACCGGCTTGCAGTTTACGTCATAATCGGCATAAGCGGTATTGTTCATACCCCACATCTGGGACCAGTAGGGGTCGTTGACCGTTACACTGCGACGGATGATGCGGCTGGGCTCCACACGCTGGACACCGGGAACGGTCTCCAGAATAGCTTTGGCCTTGGACAGGGAAACCGTCTGGTCGTAATTGACCAGGTACCAGCGGTGCAGACCTTCCCGACGGGTGCGGGGCTCGAATTCTCCCGCCTCCGGGAAGAGACGCTCGGCCGATGTTACCTTGAGGCCGGGAACCAGGGACTTGACAGTGAGACCTTTCTCGACACGGGCCGTGGTGGCCTCGTCAAAATAGACGATGGCTACGCCCGGCTGGAAAGCCAGCGCTTCCACTTCCTCCTCAGGAACCGCCGTCACCGTTTTCGGTCCCGCCGCATGGGAAGCGGCGGGAGCGGAAACAGGATCGGGCATTTCCCGCGTGCAGGAAAGCACTATGGCTGTGCCTATAAGGCCTATCCAGAGGGATCTTTTCATTTACTTGATCTTCTTGTAAAATGCAAAGGGATTGTCGTAGTTCATATTCGGGCGGGCCGAAGGAACGCAGGCATAGGAGGAGGCCGTCTTCTCAGGCTGGCCGGACGTGACCATCACATCATCCAGATTCAGGAAGTACATATCGGTGCAGTTGAAGTGACGGAACGCAATATATACGGTCTGGTTGTCATAAGAAGCCGGAATCTTGACGGCAATACGCTGCCAGTTCATGTCCTGGGGACCGTTGGCGCCTTCAAACACTACAACTTCCTCTTCATAGGGATCGGACACCGGATTGGTAGCCTCGAAGATATTCTGATAAGCGTCCAGATCTGCAGCGCTCGAAGGAAGGACGGTGCCAATGAATACACCGTAGTGCTCTTTCGAGTAGGAAGGATCCTGACCGGTCACCCAAAAACTGACGTAGTTGTCGGAAGTGAGCTGGACACCCGGAGTAATTACCCAGTTGTCGGGAGTAAGAGGGCCGCTGTCATTGTCATAGGACTGGCTGAAGATGATGCCGATACCGGAGTGAGCAGCCAGGAAATCCGCGTAACCCCATGCGTTGCCATCTCCATCCATGTCGAGAAGCATCCACTCTGCGAGGTTGTCAACACTTTCAAAGTCTTCGCTGAAGATGACGGGGCCGTTTCCGCCACCACCGCCGCCTGCAGAGCCCTTGGCCTGGGTAATGACGATAGTACGATTGTCGTCTCCGGCGATCCACTCGATGGAGCCTTCACGGGGTTCAGACTCGGGATTCTCCGCTACAGTGATGGTAAGGATACCGTCGGAGGCAGCAGCCGAAATCCAGTTGTCGGAAACCTTCACGCGGATGGTAGCATCGGTACTAGCGTACCGCAGATTGAGCACGCCACCGGCGCCGGCGAAATTGTATCCGTCCTGCCAGAGGTACTTGGTGTTGTAACCAAACTGGACCACCTGGACAGAGCGGGAAGCACCGGCCGACTTGAGCTCCACGATAGCATAACGGCTTTCGATGGAAGCGTTGGGCGCGGCCGTGAGGGTGACATCGTGTCCCTCAACCGCCACGGTAAGCCAGGTCTGGGCCGTCTTGGCTTCGAGGGTCTCGAAGGTAGAGGCCGATACGACAGACTTTCCGCCCTCTGAGGAGAACTGTACCGTACCCGTGCTGGTCTCCAGGACAGGAGCCGCAAGATACTGGGCACCGGTGGGCTGGGCCTTCTTGCAGGCTGCCAGCGCCAAAACTATGGTAAGAAATGCAATATATCTTTTCATAAGGCTATTCTTCTACAATTTTGGTCATGGTCATGGGGCCCATGATATATTCTTTACCCGAAGCCAGTGCCCAGTCAGAATACTGACCGGCAGAACTTCCGTTCGCATCGAAGGACCAGAGTATCCAGCCGGTGGCATTATAGCTGCCCCAGATGCCGTTATCTTCCCATTCGACGACAATCTCCTTCACAGTATTGTCCACAGCGCGGCCGTTCATGCCAATACCTTCAGCCCAGCCCAGGTAGCCAGCATCGGAATCCAGCGGGCACAGTTTGATAACGTTGGAGCCGGCAGAGCCCACTTCCTGAACAATCCAGGAGAGATAGCCACGGGCGCCATTGTAAGTGATGATGGGTTCAAACTTGTCGCAGAATCCCTTCAGTTTGAAGGAGGAACCACTTTCATAGGGAACGAGCGTTACATCAAATGAACCGTTGGCATATTTGAGCTTATATGTGCCCACAAACTGGTTGTACGCGACATAGCCTTCCGGAACAACCTTCGTGAAAGCAATACCGGAACCGGAAAGAGTTCCAATAGTCGGATTTTCGGCATCTTCTTCATATACGAAGTCCTCAAAGGTCACACCCTGGAAGGTGAAAGGTTCGTTGAAATGGATACCGACCTTTTTGTTCTCATCTTCTCCGAAAGTAGTCACCATGTAACGAGCCGATACCATCTCTGTGGCGTCAGCATCTTTACGGCCGATGGAGAACGTATGACTGGTTCCATCCAGGAATCCATCCACAAGACCTCCGGTAACTTCCCCGGTGAAAGAAACAATGTTCAGGGCAGCTTCTGCAGCAACTACCTCTTTGAGGAAGTCGGGCACGCTCTTGGAGAGCTTATCCAGGTAGCAGTAGTTACCGGAACGCTTGCCGCGAAGGACGATACGGTCCTTCTCCACGCTCTTGATTTCGAATTCGAAGTCACCGCCACGGGCCTGGTAGTGGGAGGCGTCGGAGGTGGCATAATAGTGGAGGACAGAATTGTAAGTATCGAAAGACAGCACGGGGCCGTCATCCTCGGTGAGTTTATAGCTGGAAGTTACGCCGGTCTCGGGAGCATCCTGGCTATAGGCCGTGACCTTCTGAGCCTCGAACACAACTCCCATATAGCAGGTAGCATAGTCCTTTCCGGGATAGTAGGAGAGAACCCAGCCATTCTTGTTGGAAGAATCGGTGAGGAGGGAACGCACATTCGCCAGATAGTCCTGCATGCGCTGGGAAGACGGCGTTTCAAAAACGTCGGTCTGGTCCTTGAGGCAGGAAGTAAGGGACAGCAGGGCTGCTGCCACGATTACAATGGAATTTTTCAGTTTCATATTCATTTCCTCCACTGCTAAAGTTCTACGGTATTAAGGTCTACACGACCGAGAGTCACATCATCAAAGCGGCGCAGCAGGATGTCACGGAGATCGTTGACGTCAATACCCCAGGCCGAATTCATGTATTCGGCGACGATGTCCATCTTGGACTTGATATAGACGTCTCCATATTCAGCGCTGGGATCCTTCTTGCGAACCTCGGCAGTTTCGTCGTGGGCAGCCTTCAGCTGAGCATCCCACCAGGCCTCATCGTGCGTAATGTACTCGGACAGGAGCTCGGCAAAGTCCTCGCGGTGTTCACTCTGGGCATAGGCGGTGATATAACCGCGGCCACGCCAATACTGGTCCGTGTCAAAACAGGCATCACCCACATAAGTGGAAGGAGTGATATTGCCAAAGGTCTCGGGATAGCTCTTGGTCTGGTTGAGGATGTGGGTGAACTCGTGGTGAATGGTCTTGATGTACTGGTTGCTCAGACCCTCGGCCAGAGCCTCCTTCGTAATACGACCCTCTTCGTAGGCCTCAAACCACAGCGGCAGCTCGTTTACGCCGGAGAGCATGATCTTCTTGCCGCCCTCGGCCGTACCCAGGATGTAGGAACCGTTGTTCTTGAATTCCCAGGTACCGATGAGGAAGAACATCTTGGGGAAATAGGCACGGGTAAAGTTGATACCGGCTATCTCGTCATAGGTATCTACGCACAGGTATTTCACCAGGTGGGCATACACGATGGAAGCATCGATATCGGCCGGAACGGTCCAGTAACCTTTGTCGGACTCGTCCATAGTGAAGCGGTACTTGAACTCGATGTTGTAGGGTTTCAGGAAATTGGCCTCCAACCAGTAGTCGAAGTCGTTCATTTCCACAGTGGAATCCTTAATTACGCTTGTCTCGCTAAGCATGTCCTGCTCACAGGAAGCGAAGGCGAGAGAGGCCAGGATTATAAAGGGAAGGATATACTTTTTCATAACACGTCCGGTTTATTGGTTGGAAACAGGCAGGGACTTGGGCTGATGCACAATCTCGGCCGGCTTGTCGGTTGCACGGGGATTAGGCTTGAAGCCGGCAGAAACTACATCCTGAGGGATCTGCATGGCACGGCGGGGATCATCCACAGTGAGGACATCGTCCAAACGATACGGCTTGAAGGCAGCATCATACTGGCCGGCCTTGGGATCCGGCTGCAGGGTACGGCGCCAGATCTCGATGCCATAGCGCTTGATGTCGAACCAGCGCAGGCCCTGGGCCATCTGGTCCATACGCTTGAGGCCCAGCACGCACTGGATCATGGACTCCTGGATGCCCTTGTCGGGACCGATGTTGAAGGCCGGATTCAGCTTCTTCTTGATGGTGGGTTTGTCCCAGGTACCGTTCTCAATGGCGGAGTAGAAAGCCACGATAGCCTCGGTGGTGAGGTCATTCTTGAAGTAGCTGGGCTTGATTACGCTCTTGATGTAAGTGTTGATATCGGCCGTGGCGGCGTCGTAGTTGTGCAGCATCACGTTGGCCTCGGCACGGTTCAGGAGGGCCTCATCCGTGGTGAAGGCAGGGCACACGGCGTGGGCATAACCGATACGGGCCACGGGATCCGTGTACTCGAACATGTAGGGAATCTTGAAGTAGGCGATGCAGTCGAAGGTGGCACCGTTGTACCATTCGGGCGACATGTAGTACCAGTCGCTCACATTGCGCCAGCCGGTCTGCTCATTGCCCCAGACGTTCTTGGCATAACCCACTTCCGTAAAGGAAAGATAGGAGTTGTGGGAATACTTGGTAATGCCGGGATAGCAGAAGTAGTAGCCGAATGCGGAGTAGCTGGTGAGCATGAGGAGGTTGGCCGCATACTTGGACTTTACGAACTCATAGCTTCTTACATCCCAGTCTCTCTCCAGCTTGCCGATGGACTGCCAGTCGCGAAGCGAAGAGGAGGGCTCGGAGCCCACACACTTGGTGGCAGCTTCCACAGCCTTGTCCCACTGCTCGGAGTAGAGATAGAAGCGGGCGGCAAAAGCCCAGGCAGCGCGGGTGTTGAAGTGGTACTTGGGAACCTGATAGTAGCCGTCGCTAACATACTTGAGGCCCAGTTCCAGGTCTCTCTGGATCTTTTCGTAAACCTCGGCCACAGTGCCACGCTCGTACTTGGGGTTCAGTTCCAGTTCAACTTCTTCCATGTAGGGAATACCCAGGTCCTTGGAGCTGGTCTGGGTGTTGTAGTTGAGGCAGAATTCGTTCACCAGCATGAAGTGGTTGTAGGCACGGATGAGGAGGGCTTCGGCCATCTCTGCACCGTAACCGGCAGCCACGATGGCGTCGGCTTCAGCAATGGAAGAAGTTCCAGTGAGATCATAGATAGCGTCCAGTGCCTGGTTGGCATGGGCGATACACAGGTAGGACTCTCCCCAGAATTTGGTGGGGCTGTCGTTGGCCTCTTCCGTCACATCTGACCAGGTGTAGATCTGATCCATAAAACGGTTGGTTCCGGGGTTATCGTCACCCAGGTTGTCCACGTTGTCGGACATGTACTCGTTGAAGGTGAGATAGGTATTGGCCGGATAGCCGGAAGAAAGGAGAGCCCGGATCTTCGATGCAGAGTTTACCTCGGCCCGGTTATCGGGCATGGTATCCAGGAACTTGTCGCAGGAGACAAGGCCCAGGAGCATCAGGGATGCGGCAAAAATATATCTAGTTTTCATATCGTTGAGCCAATTCAATTAAAGACCAATCTTGAGCGTGAAGGTGAACTGCTTGGGCAGCGGAACGGCCACACCACCGGTGTTGAAGAATTCCGGATCCTGTCCGTTGAGCTTCTTGTCGGCATAGAGCAGGAAGAGGTTGGTGGCCTGCAGCTTCACACCCAGGCTTCCCAGGTGCAGGGCCTTGGTCACGGACTTGGGGAAGTCGTAGGCCAGGGAGATTTCCTTGAGGCGGATAAAGTCACCTTTTGCAATGCGCTCGGTAGAGAAGTTATAGGCGTTGTACGCATAGCTCAGAGCGTTACCGGAGGCGCTGTACACACGGTTCTGCCAGCTGGAGGCGATAACCGGAATGTTGGTAGTAGCCTCGTCACCAGGAACGGTCCAGCGGTTCTTGAATTCCTTGGGCATGGAATCGAGGTCGTCGTAGGAAGAACGGAAAACGGGATCCATACGGATGACATTGCCGAAGGAATAGGTAATGAACACGTTGAGCTTGAATCCCTTCCAGGAGAAGATGTTACCGAAGGAACCTACGTCGGTAGGATCTACGGAACCGGAATACACCAGATTCTTAAGCTTCTCCTCGTCGTTTTCCTGGAAGTAGATGCCGGAAACGGTCCTGTCACCGTCTTCATTGATGAAGGTAGGGAGACCTTCTCCGTTAAGGCCGGCGAACTGCAGGGAGAAGAGGCTTCTCACAGGGTATCCCTTGCGGGTGAAACCGTTACCGGAGATGAGGTCGATCATGCGCATCTGGCTTTCCAGTTCGGTTACCTCGTTATAGGAGTGGGAGTAGATGAAGTTGGTGCTCCAGCTGAAGTCCTTGGTCTTGATGTTGGTGGTAGTGAGGGAGACCTCGATACCGTCGGAGTGCATGGCAGCGACGTTACCCAGCTTGCGAACCTCACCGCCGATACCCTGGGTAGTGACAGGGCCGACAAGGTCGAAGTTGTTACGGGTGTACCAGTCGGCGGCCACATTGACGCGGTTGTCAAACAGACCGGCCTCAACGCTCAGGTTGAGCTCGTGCTTCTTCTCATAGGTGAGGGAGTTGTTGGCAAGCTCTTCGATGGCCAGGGCGCTCTCCTTGTCGTCGGCAAAAGGACGCCAGGGGTTCACGGCACGGATGACCACGAAGGAGTTGGTCACAGGGGGACGGTCACCGGTAAGGGAGTAGGAAGCCTTGAGGGAGAGGTGGGAGAGAACGGGGAACAGACCCTTCATGAAATCTTCCTCGTGGACGTTCCAGGCGCCGGAGATGTTCCAGGTAGGGAGCCAGCGGGCGGTGCGGGCCTTGCCCAGGAAGTTGGTACCCTCGTAACGGCCGGTGCCGTTGATGACATACTTACCTTTATAGGAATAGGTGGCGTTGGCAAAGAAAGCGGCGCTGCGCACGTGCGTGTTGCCCATGGTGAAATACTGGGTGTTTTCCTCGGCTCCCTGCTTGAACACGTGGTAGTCGTAGTTGGCAATTTCACCGAAGTCGAACTGCATGCCCCAGCCACGGAACCAGGTGTTGTGACGGTCCAGGCTGTTGACCTCGGCACCGCCGAACAGGTTTACGGTGTGGTCCTGACCGAAGGTCTTGTTGAAGCTGGCGGTAGCACGGAGATCCCAGCCGTCCATACTGTTTTCGGTGCGCTCGAAGATACCGCCCACCGGCATGACGCTGTACTTGTAACCGTACAGGTTCTCGGGATCCTTGTAGAGGAACGGGTTGGCATCACGGATGGCCGGAGTGGAGGCCTCACGATAGGCAAGGGCCTGGTTGGCGTAGTCCAGCACGTAGTGTTCCTGGGTGGTACCGGCGTGCTTGTAGGCGGCGATACCGCTGATTTCCAGGGATTCGAAGGGCTTGAACTTGAGCTCTCCCTGCACGCGGATATCGCTCACGCCCAGATCCAGGTAGTTGTTCTCCAGCTCGTGCTTGATGTTGAAGGGAGAGTAGTTGCGGGTGTAGTACTCGTCGGGATCCAGGGCACGGGAGGTGTTGAGGGCGTAGGAGTACGGGTTAATGTCGAAGTCACGCTTGACTTCACCGGACACGACGTCGGTTTCTCCATTGATGGTACCGGGAGCGCGCTGCTTACGGTAGGAAGCGTTGCCGATGAGGTTGAGGGTGAGTTTGCTGGAGAGCTTGAAACCGGTGTTCACGTTAGCGGTGTAACGCTGCACGGAGCTCTGGAGGGTCCAGCCCGGATCCTGCATCACGGACAGGGAGGCGTAGTAGTTGGCCTTCTCGGTACCGCCTGATGCGCTGATGGAGTGGTTGTGCTGGATGGTGTTGTTGAACAGGATGTCAAACCAGTCGGTGTTACGGAACTCGGCAGCGCGAAGGTAGGCGTTGCGGGCTTTCTGGGTGTTCTCCAGACCGAAGGAACCGCTGGTGGCGTCGTACTGGCTGATGAGCTGGTACATTTTGCCGTAGATACCGCTGTTGGAGGCATTGGCCGTCTCTGCGTAGTTGAGATAACCCTTCTGCTGCAGTTCCTGGTATACTTCCATCTGGTCCTGCGAGTTCATGATGTTGAAGGTGTCGTAGGAGGGCTTGAGACGGTAGGTATATTCACCGGTATAGGTAATGTGGCTCTGGCCGGACTTACCTTTCTTGGTGGTAACGACGATAACGCCGGCCATGGCGCGGGCGCCATAGATGGAGGTAGCGGAACCGTCCTTCAGAATATCAAAGGTCTCGATATCGTCGGAGTTGAGGCCGGCGATGGCGCTGGAGATAAGGGTATTGGCATCACCGGAGGAGAGCTGGTCGGCGGAAACGTCCACCACATCTTCCATGATAACGCCGTCTACCACCCACAGCGGTTTGGAGGAGCCGTAGATGGAGGTAGCACCACGGACGCGGATCTTGGGGGCCGTACCGAAGGTACCGGACACGTTCTGCACGGACACACCGGCAGCGCGGCCTTCCAGGGAACGGGAAATATCGGCCATACCGGAGATATTGCTCTCGGAAGCGTCAATCTTGACGGTGGAACCGGTATTGAGACGGCGGTCAACGGTGTACATACCGGTTGCCACAGCGGCTTCCAGCACGTTCACGTCGTCTTCCATGGCAATCTTCACATTGGCAGCCACGGGTACGGAAGCATCCTTGTAACCCATGTTGGATGCAATGACATTCTTGGCGCCGGAAGGCACATTGTTGATCTGGAAATTACCGTCCAGGTCGGTGATCGCGTAATACTTCGTATTCCCGTCGATGGTCACGGTGGCTCCCACGAGGGGCTGACCGTCCGAGGCAGCCACCACCGTACCCTTCACCGTCTTGGGCTGGGCCTGGGCAGTGACGGCCACAAGGACCATCAGGAATGCCGCGAGAAAAAATTGGAATTTTTTCATATATCGTTACTTTTGAATTCTGCTGAAAAACACGTTCGCTTCCTTGGTGCGGCTGATGCGCTGGACATCAACACCGGGCACGGTATTGAAGGCGGTGGGAACGGAGCTGGTACTGCTGCCCTTGGCAATATTGCAAGGCAGGGTGAAGTAATTCCAGCCATTCCACTTGGTCCACTTGCTTGCAGCGGCGTTATAACCATACAGGCCAATCTCGGTAACCGTGGTCTGGCCTTGGGTGGCATGCTCGTACGTGACACCCGTTACGGTACCGCTGGTACCGGCACTGTTCAGGCTGAAGATGGCCAGCGAGGTGTCGTCTCCGCTGCGGACTGCCACATAATTGAGGCTGTTGATACCCGTCGTAAACATCTGGTATGTGTCTCCGGCCTGGGAATTGACGGTGTAATCCTGCTGCATGTGGTTAAACACGATGTTTCCGGTAGCGCTGTCAAAGGCAACAATGGCGTAGAAGTCATTCTGGAAACCGGTCATCTTATAAGTGGCGTTCACGGTAGCCTTCTCAATGTGCATGGGAACACCGCCGATGGTCCAGTCTCCCAGCCACTTGTTATAAGCCTCGGAAGCCGGTGCGGGAGGAGTAGCCGTGTTGGGCAGCGGAGTGCCGAAGGTATCCTGGCTATAGACGTGTTCGTCGTTCACCTGGAAGAAGCGCATCATAACATAGGTGTCTCCATCAGAACTGGTACCGGGACGGAGCTGGACGCTGCCGTCTTCCTTCATCACGAAGGTGGTAATAATCCGGCCTTCGGTGTCGTCAACGACATTACTTCCTTCATACTCATAGACGCCGCAGAACATATCTGTGTAATACGCATCATCTTCAGGATCCTGGTAGAGTTCGCTGATCTTCTGGCAGGCGATGGTGAGCTTTCCGTTGTTGAAGCGGCCTTCCACAATAAGAGGAGTATTGATGCCCCACTTGGCAACGGTAGCATTGTTGAGATTCTTGATGGTGTAGCTCTGGCCCTGAACCTTCTTTTCGATAACCAGGTCGTAGGAGGTGCCTTCCTTGATGGTCCATGTACCCAGGAAGTCTTCGTAGCTGGCAGCCACGGCGTCGTCCTTGGTGGTGAACACAACATCACCGCGGGTACCGTACTCGTTGCCGGCATAGCGGCCCACAACCACGTAACGGTAGCTGATACCGGGCTGCAGGTTCTCGACCGTGACGGTGTTCTCCTTACCCTTCAGGAGGTTCGCGTCCACATTGGCGGGCAGGGCAATCTCGGAAACGGCGCTGGTAAGGTCTTCGGTGAGGAAGCCGGCATACTCGAAGTCGTCGAGACCCGTATGGGTAATGGTAAGTTTGGCCGACTTGAAGGTTATATCACTGGCGGACACAGAGAATACCGTGTTATCGTATGCCTCGCTCATGGTGGTGAATTTCACCTGTGCGGGGACGCCGTATACGCCACTGGCATCAATACCGGTAACAATGTAGCGATAATCGGTATCGGGGGTAAGTCCGGTTACGGAAACGCTCTGCTCACCGGTCTTGAAGTCCTCGGCGCTGATGGAAGCCACCTTGGCGGCAATGAGGGACGCAGCGTCGGTGGAGATGTCATCGGTAATGAAGCCATACCAGGTGAGGTCTTCCTTGGCGGCGCTGTAGGTGACGGCTACATCAGCAGAGCTCTTCTTGACATTGGACACGGCAGCATCGAAAGCCACGGTAGTGAAATCGAGAGGTGTCGAGAAAGCGCACTCGGCCGGGGTTCCATAATAGAGGACCGTTCCCTCGTGATCATAGATACCGTATACAATGAAGCGGAAACTGGCCTCGTCCTTGAGGTTATCCACAGTAACCGTCTGGCTATTGCCGGAAAGGAGCTCCACGCCCTCATTGAGCTTGCCGTCCGTTACCTTCTTAGCGAAGTCGGCGGCGGCCAGTTCGCTGACCTCGCTCTTGAGGTCGTCGGTGACGAAGCAGGCATAGGTGAGAACGGCGTTACCCTCGTGGCTCACAGAGAAAGTAGCCTCGTGGCACTGCACGTCCGTAGCCTCCGCAGCAAACGCCACGTCAAACTTGGGGGAAGTGTTGAAGGTGATGCTGCCGCTCGTTCCGAAGGTCTCGCCGGCCTCGTTGACGGGGAAGGCGATATAACGGTAGGTCACGTACTCCTTGAGACCGGGAAGTGCCACCGTCTGGGAATTACCCACGTGAAGGGCTTTCTTGTCCAGCTGGGCCAGCTGGGCGCTGATAAGATCCTGTTCGGGACCGGTAACGTCTTCCGTTACGAAACCAAACCAGGTAACATCCGCAGCACCGGTGTGGCGTACCACAACCTCTGCGTACTCTGCCTGAACGGAGTTGAGGCCGACAGTGAAATTGGTCTCAACCACTTTGACGGGTTTCTCCTGTTCCTTCACCTTTTTGCAGGAAGTCACGAGCGAAACGGCGCAAAGTACCGTCATTGCAGCAACTGCAATTTTTTCGATTTTCATAATAGGATTATTTTGATACACTTACTCTCTCTTTCGTTTTCTAAGTTAGAATAGCGCTATTCTTACAAACTGTAAGCCCGCACGCATAAACTAACCGCCCAAAGCACATGCTTTGAGCGGTAAAGATAAGTATTATTTTTTAAAAACTAATAATTAATATGGATTTTTTATCAATTCTACTGCATTTTCCACCGTATAGTCCACCGGAAGATAGTACTTGTAGAAGGCATTTTCTCCCAGTCTAGAATACCTGGAAATCAATGCTTTAAGCTGCGGCAGAAGGTACGGTTCGCTCTCGTCCCATTCCGCCTCCGTGCAATGGATATTATCCACAGTTTTTGCATACTGCGAAAACTCGACTTTCAAATTAATATTATTCAGGAAAATATCCATATCGCGGAAGTTGTCAATGGCCTGCAGGCGACGGGAATACTTGTCAAAGACCTCAGAGGCGAAGCGCATCTGGGTAGCCTTCTTGTTGCAGGCGATGTAGAAGTCGGAGGCGCGGGTGGTGTCCATGGGCACGAACACATCAGGCATGATGCCGCCGCCGCCATAGACCGGCCGGCCGCTGCGGGTATGGTGCACGTCGGCGGTGTCCAGTTTGACGCTGTCGGCGCTGAACACCTCTCCATCGGCATACCTATAATATATATCATAAGCATAGTCCCGGGAGCCGTCATAGGGTTTCTGGATGCACCGGCCGCTGGGCGTGTAGTACCGCGCCACCGTAAGACGGACGCCGGAATTATCGCTGAAGAAGAACGGTTCCTGCACCAGGCCCTTTCCGAAGGAGCGTCGGCCCACTACCCTGCCCCGGTCATTGTCCTGGATGGCGCCGGCGAAAATTTCACTGGCCGATGCCGAATTCTCGCTGATAAGGACGGTGAGGCCCATCTCCTGAAGGTCTCCCCTGCCATCGGCCCGATAAACTTCCTTCGCCCGGTGCAGGCCCTCGATATACACGATGGTGTCTCCCTGGGACAGGAAATCGTTGGAAAGCAGGAGCGCCTGGTCCATGTAGCCGCCGGAATTGTCCCGGACGTCAAAGATAAGGTGCTTCATACCTTCCTCCTTCAGTTTGAGGGCGGCCTCGTGGCACTCCCGGAAGGTAGTGCGGGAGAACTTGGCAAGACGAAGATAGCCGATGGTATCCTGCAGCATGAAGGCGGCATCCACGCTGTGCATGGGAATTTTCCCGCGCACGATCTCGAAGGGGATGATTTCCCCTTCGCGCTTTACCGTCACCGTTACTTTGGTGCCCGAGGGGCCCTTGATGCGGCGCACCATGCTGTCCTGGGGGAACTTTACGCCGGCAATGACCTTGTCATCCACCTTGAGGAGACGGTCTCCGGGCATGAGGCCCACTTTCTCCGAGGGACCGCCGGGGATGACCTCCAGCACGATGGCGGTGTCATTGGGCACATTGAACTGGATGCCGATTCCGTCAAAGTTGCCGGCAAGTTCTTCCTGCGAAGCCTCCAGCTCCTGGGGCGGCAGATACACCGAGTGCGGATCCAGCCTGGAGAGCGCCGCCACGATGGCGGCATCGGTCATTCCCTCGCGGTCGAGGGTGTCCACGTAATTCTTCTCCACCATGTCCAGCACAAGGTTGAGCTTGCGCCAGTCGGCATAACGGGTATTGATGAGGTGTTTTGCGTCCCGGTAACGGACCACCGATAAGGTAATAAGGGCGCCGATAACGACGCCCAGTACTACCTGAATGATTTGTCTTGTCTTTCCCGACATGATTCAGCTATTGGATTTGTTCAACTTCGATACCGGCCCGCCTGAGAAGGTCGATTCCGTCAGTGAGACGGTAGGCGTCCCGGTAGACCACACGCTTGATGCCCGCCTGGATGATGAGCTTGGCGCACTCGGCGCAGGGCGACGCCGTCACATAGAGCGTGGCGCCCTCGCTGCTGTTGCCGCTCTTGGCCACCTTGGTAATGGCGTTGGCCTCGGCATGCAGCACATAGGGTTTGGTTACGCCGTTCTCGTCTTCGCAGACGTTCTCGAAGCCCGAGGGCGTTCCGTTATAACCATCGCTGATGATGGTACGGTCCTTCACGAGGAGGGCGCCCACCTTCCTGCGCTTGCAGTAGGAGTTGCGGGCCCACACATCGGCCATTTCCAGGTAGCTGTGGTCGAATTTTTCCATTAGTTTCTCTGATACAGATAACGTTTGATGCTCTTCTTGGGAGTGCGCTCGAAGTCCTCGGGCATGAGCTCGATCTTCTTCACCTGGGCGTACTTGGGAAGTTCGTCATTGATGGCGGGCAGCATGCCCGTGATGCGCCTTTTGAAGTCCTCGCGGGTGAAGCCGTCCAGCTCTCCCTGGTGCCAGTCGGGGTAGATGAGGGCGGTGAGGCCGCCGTCATCCTCGATAACGAGGGAATCTACCACGTAGTTGAAATTGTTGATGGTAGCCTCCACTTCCTCGGGGTAGATGTTCTGGCCGGAGGGGCCCAGCACCATGCACTTGGAGCGGCCGCGCAGGAACAGGTACCCGTCCTCGTCGAGGACGCCCATGTCACCGGTGCGGAACCAGCCGTCCTCGGTGAAAGAAGACCGGGTGGCTTCTTCGTTCTTGTAATAGCCCAGGCACACGTTGGGACCCTTCACCTGCACCTCTCCGGGCACATTGCGGGGGTCTGCGGAGTCAATGCGGATTTCCATGTTCATGGCGGCGCGGCCGGCCGATCCCACTTTCACCTTGTTCCAGTGGGCATAGCCGATGATGGGGCCGCACTCGGTCATGCCGTAGCCAACCGTATAGTGGAAGCCAATCTTGTTGAGGAACTTCTCCACTTCCGGGTTGAACGCGGCACCGCCCAGGATCACTTCCTCGAACTTGCCGCCGAAGGCGTTGGTGAGCTCCGTGCAGAAGCGTTTTTCGATGGTGGGACCCAGGATGGGAATGCGACGGTAGATATGGGTTTTATCGAGGAGGGGCTTGAGTTTGCTCTTGTACACTTTTTCCATCACCAGCGGAACGGCGATGATGATGTCCGGATGAATCTCGCTGAAGGCCTGCATGATGATCTTGGGGCTGGGGACGCGCGAGAGGAAGTGCACGTGCATGCCGATGGTCATCTCGAAGAGGAACTCGAACATCATGCCGTACATGTGGGCCGACGGCAGCATGGAAACCACGTTCATGCCGGCTTTGAGCATGGGGCAGGCATCCTTGGCGGCAAACTCGATGTTGGAGAACAGGGACCGGTAAGGGAGCATGACGCCCTTGGAGAAGCCGGAAGTACCGGAGGTGTAGTTGATGATGGCCAGTTCCTCGGCGGTATCCTCATAATAGTTGAGATCTTGGGGCTCGAAGTTGTTGGGATAGCGTTTGCCGAATTCCTCGTTCAGGTGTTCGCGCACCTGGGCCAGTTCCTCACTGGCGGCATGCAGGAACTTGAACGTATTGATCTGGACCACCACGGAAAGGTCCGGCATTTCTTCGGGGGAAAGGCCTTCCCAGATAACCTCGTCCACGAACAGGACGCGGGCCTCGGAATGGTTCACCAGATAGTGGATATTGCCGGGTTTGAACTCGTGCAGGATGGGAACGGCTACGGCGCCGTAGGTGATGGCGGCCAGGAAGCTCACGCCCCAGTTGGCCTGGTTGCGGGAGCAGATGGCCACCTTGTCTCCCTTCTGAAGGCCGCACTGCTCAAAGGCAATGTGCAGCTTGGCGATGCGGCGGGCAACGTCACGGTAGGCCAGCGTCATGCCCTGGTAGTTAGTAAGGGCAGGGCGGTCCCAGTTACGGACCATGCTCTCCTGGAGCATCTTATTTACAGATTTGAATTCCATATTCTCAGGTAAGGTTTAGTTCAGTTTGATTTCACGGGTTTTGCCGTCATAGCACTCGGCGCTGACGCCCTTGGAGGTGGGAGTGAGAAGGGCGTCGGGCTTGAGCATCTTGCCGCCCTCGGCCTTCAGGAGAGGCTCCCCTCCCTCGAACGGATAGATGAGGGTCTGGATGGAAGTACGCACCACCCAGTAGCGCTTGCCCTTCACCTCCAGGAGCTCCGGCAGGTTTTTCACGGTCTCGGGAGCCCGGATTCCCTTGAACCCGGCCACTTTCTCACCGTGCAGGTTGTAGCGCTCCAGCGTGTTGTCCTTGTGCAGGATAAGGGCGGTATAGCCGCCGGCTCCGGTGAAATCATACACGTCGGGACCCAGCAGCACGGGTTTCGGGAGCGTTACGGGGAAGCCGTTCACCCATCGGCCCAGACGGTCCATCAGGTACATCTTGTCACCGGCGCAGAACAGCCACTGCAGCTTCTTGTTGTTGTAGAAGTCGATGGTCTGAACGCGTCCGGAGATGGTTTCCTTGAACGGAACACCCCATACGTCCTTGTTATTCTCATCGCGGAGGCAAATGGCCTTGTGCGCGTTCTGGTACAGATAATTGGTTTTCCCCGTAGCAAAGTTGGTAACGGGGAAAAGGCCTCCGGGCACCACCACTACGGTATCTCTCTCCAGCACCTGGACCTTGGAGCCCTTGAGGGCACGGGTATCCAGCTGGACGTGCATGGAGGGAAGGTCTCCGGAAAGATCGAGCGAGGCGGCGGCGGGAGCAAAGCCCGCCCCTTTCACAAAGGAAAGAACCGGGGCCGACAGGCTCTCAGAGAACACCCGGCCGGCTTCCTCGGGGGCATCGGAGAAGGAGGTATAGGCCACGAAACCGGCGGGAAGCGTGACCGATGCGTCGGACAGGCGGTTTTTCAGGGAATACTCCAGGAATGCCTTGTCGGAGAAAAGGCGTACGGTGGGAAGGTCTGCAAAAACGCTCCAACGGCCGGTAACAGAGGCACAGACGCTGTCCTGGACGGCAAAATCGGGGCCCAGAACGGCAGCAAGCGCTCCACGGTAGTCATTGGCGGTTTCCGTTCCCAACTTGAGATCTTTTGCGCTGCGGACAAGAACGGCTTCCCGTTCCACGCCGGTCTCGTCCCGGAAACTGGCATACACCGCCTCACGGGGCTGCAGGTTCACAAACCATTCCTCCACGCTGAGCGGCCGGCCGGATTTGGCCTTCAGGGCCTTGTTATACGTAGCCAGCGAGGCATTTCCGTCTTCCTGCTTGCGACGGGCTGCAAGGAAATCTTCTGTACTGGCCAGAGAGAGAGAGAGGGCACGAGCGGTATAGTAAGGGAGCACATCCGGGAATTCCGGCTGCCCTGCGGGCGTTCCTGCAAAAGCGGCGAAATAGCTGGCAACACCTTCCCCGGGAAGGGCACAGCCCTCAAGAACCAGGTGCTCGGGGGAAAGCGCCTCAACGCTCCAGGCGCTCCAGGCCGAGAGGTTCTTCACAAAGGTAGCGTACTGCTGCATGGCCTTTCCGGCATACATTTGCAGGAGTTTGGGTGCATGGGAATGGGCAACGAGGACAACCGCCGGGCCATCTACATGGGGAATGAGTTCCTTGAGGCGGCGGGTTCCCAGGATGGAATGGCCTTCCTCCAGCTGGCGGATGCCGGCATTCAGGAAGGTTTCGCTGCGGGATGCGAGGAGGTATTCTCCGGCAGGCTGCAGCTTAAGGCCGGCGCGGGAGGCCAGGACTTCCAGGGTGGAATCGGGCCGGGCTTCGGCGGCCACAAGGGGCACCAGCGAGCCGCTGTTGTGCAGGGATACGGCCACTCTGTGGCGGCCCAGCGCACTGAGATACTTTACAAAGGCAGGGTTTCCGGGAGAGAGGATTCCTTCCAGGAAGCCGGTGGAATCGGCCAGGATGGAGGCGGCCTTTGCGGAGCCGTCGAACACCAGCACGGCCGTGGCATCCGAGGGAATGGCTCCCAGGATATTCCAGGAAGCATCTACCCGTTTTTCGCTCACATGCTCCCCTGCCGGCTTGTACAGCCGGACGACAGCCAGCGCAATACCGGACAGCAGAAGGGCCAGGGCCGTTACAGCTACAAGGGTTGATTTTTTTCCCATATCCTGCAAAGGTACGTATAATTTCTAATTAATCCTCGTTTCCAAGCGCATAACAGCGCCCACGCAGGTACCAGCTGAGCGCTTCGATGCTGCGTCCCTCCAGTTCTTCGGGGAGGATGGGCTTGCCGATGCGCACTTTCACGGTGGTTCCCTTCTTGTTGAAGAGTTCGTGGATGAGGCGCACCGTGCGCAGGCGGGGATGGATGAGGCCCAGCCGATGGAAGCCCTTGGAATTGCACCCCTCGAAGTAGATGGGAACGACGGGAAGGCCCGAGCGTTTGATGAGCTTGGTGATGTTGTCAGCCCAGGGTTTGTCCTGGATGGTCTTGAAGCCGCCTTCCCGGCGGTTAAGCGAGCGCTGCCAGGTGGCCACCTCACCGGCGGGGAAAAATCCGATGGAACCACCGTCGGCAATGTGCCTGAGGGCCATGCGGATACCGTTGATGCTACGGGCATCGGCCTTCCCTCCCGAGAGGTTGTCTACCGGAAGGAAGTACTCCTTGAGGCTGGGGATGAGTGCCAGGAGGAAAGTGGTGAGGATTTTGTAGTCGGGACGGCGGGCGCCCACGACGGCGGTGAGAATGAGGCCGTCGATGCCGCCGAAGTGATGGTTGGAGATGGTGATGAAGCCTCCTTCTGCCGGAATGTTGGCGAGGTCTTCTTGAGGGACGTCATAAGCGACGCCTACATCTTCCAGCACTTTTTCGGCAAAAGCCGGGCCGGTGAGGGCGGCATATCGGTTCTGTATCTCGTTTACGTGGTCTATTTCCAGAAGATGCATGACGCGGCGGGCCAGCCAGTGGCCGAACTTTCCCTTGAGGCCAAGGGTACCGCACATCTGCTCTTCTGAGATGACAACTGTCTTTTCTTCCATATCAAAAACTTGTATTCATCCCTCAAAGGTAATAAAATTCGGTGAAACTCAACGCCTCATCAGTATTCCTGCCAGGCTTTTACGGCCAGGGAGGAAAGATTGATCTTGCACACAGCGTAAATGAATGCGCTGGCCAGCCTGGCGTTGGTGATGAGCGGGATGTTGTGGTCTACCGCCTTGCGCCGGATGAGGTATCCGTTCCGCAGTTCGCGCTCGGTAAAGTTCTTGGGGATGTTGATGACCAGGTCAAAGGCATGGTCCTCAATCAGTTCCAGGACATTGGGCTTCTTGACGCTGTCGGGCCAGTGGACGGTCTGGGCCGGAATGCCGTTCTCCTCGAAGAAGGCGGAGGAACCGGCCGTCGCGTAAATCTTGTAGCCTGCGTCGCGGAGCATCTGGGCGGCGTCGAGGAGTTCGGCCCGGGAATGGGACGGGCCGGCGGAGATGAGGATGCCTTTCTCCTTGGAGGGGACGGTGTATCCCACCGAGAGCATGCTCATGAGAAGGGCCTCGTAGTAGTTGTCGCCGATGCAGGCAACCTCGCCGGTGGAGGCCATGTCCACGCCGTGGACGGGGTCTGCGTTGAGGAGGCGGGAGAAGGAGAACTGCGAGCATTTCACACCCACGTAGTCAATGTCGGCGAAGGTCTTTCCGTACGGGGAAACGTCCTTTCCGAGCATGATTTCCGTGGCCATGCCAATGAAGTTGAACTTGGTAATCTTGGAGACGAAGGGGAAGCTTCGGGAAGCGCGCAGGTTGCACTCGATGACGCGGAGGTCGTTGTCCTTGGCAAGGAACTGGATGTTGAAGGGGCCGGAAATCTGCAGGGAGGCGGCAATCTTGGCGGCCGTCTTGCGGATGCGGCGGAGGGTCTCGTAGTAGAGTTTCTGGGCGGGGAATACCACCGTAGCGTCTCCGGAATGCACACCGGCAAACTCAATGTGCTCGGAGATGGCGTAGCACTTGATTTCTCCGTTACGGGCCACGGCGTCAATTTCCACTTCCTTCGCACGCTGCAGGAACTCGGAGGCAACCACCGGATGCTCCTGGCTCACCACCACGGCATCTTTCAGGGAGCTTTCCAGTTCCTCGCGGCTGGAGACCACTTTCATGGCGGCGCCGGAGAGCACGTAGGAAGGACGGATCATGATGGGGAGGCCCACTTCATCGGCAAAAGCGTAGACGTCCTCCACGCTGGAGAGTTCCTTCCAGCGGGGCTGGTCAATGCCCAGGGAGTCGCACATGCGGGAGAATTTCTCGCGGTCCTCGGCCATGTCGATGGACTTGGCGCTGGTTCCGAGGATGCGGACGCCCTGTGCGTCCAGTTTGAGGGCCAGGTTGTTGGGGATCTGGCCGCCGGTAGAGACAATCACGCCCAGGGGCCGTTCCATGTCGCAGATATCCAGCACGCGCTCCAGCGAGAGCTCGTCGAAGAACAGGCGGTCGCACACGTCGTAGTCGGTGCTCACGGTCTCGGGGTTGTAGTTGATCATGATGGCGCGGTAGCCCATCTCCTGGATTTTCTTCACGGCCGTTACGCCGCACCAGTCAAACTCCACGCTGGAGCCAATGCGGTAGGCGCCGCTGCCCAGCACAATCACGGACTTCACGTCCTGCTCGCACTGGATATCGTCCTCGGTACCGTTGTAGGTAAGGTACAGGTAATTGGTGGTGGCGGGGTACTCGCCCGCCATGGTATCAATCTGCTTGACGCAGGGCCGGATGCCCAGCGAGAGACGCTTCTTTCTTACCTCCAGCCCGCGGGGATGGCTGTCGGGACCGGTAGAGCCGGAGACCAGGCAGCCCACCTGCCAGTCGGAGAAGCCCAGGCGCTTGGCTCCGAGGAGGGTATCGGCATCCAGATTCTCGACGGCGCCCACTTCGCTGAGCCGGGAGCTGTAGCGGAAGATGTTCTCCAGGCGGAAGAGGAACCACTTGTCAATCTTCGTTATCTCATGGATGCGGTCGATGGAGTAGCCTTTCTCGAAGGCTTTCACGATGGCCAGGATGCGCTTGTCGGTGGGGTGCGTGAGCTCAGCGTCCACATCTTCGATATCGACGTTGTTACAAAGGAGTCCGTGAAGGCCCTGTCCAATCATGCGGAGGCCCTTCTGGATGGCTTCTTCGAAGGAGCGGCCGATAGCCATCACTTCGCCCACGGACTTCATGGACGAGCCCAACTGGCGGGACACGCCTTCGAATTTTCCGAGGTCCCAGCGGGGGATCTTGCACACGATATAGTCCAGCGCCGGCTCAAAGCAGGCCGACGTCACCTTGGTCACGGAGTTGGGCACTTCATCGAGGCCTTTCCCCAGGCCCAGCTTGGCAGCCACGAAGGCCAGTGGATAGCCGGTAGCCTTGGAGGCCAGGGCCGATGAGCGGCTGAGGCGGGCGTTCACCTCGATGACGCGGTAGTCCTCGGAGTCGGGGTCCAGCGCATACTGCACGTTGCACTCGCCCACGATGCCCACGTGGCGGATAATCTTGATGGCAATTTCGCGGAGACGGTGGTACTCGCGGTCGCTGAGGGTCTGCGAGGGGGCCACCACAATGCTTTCACCCGTGTGGATGCCCAGCGGGTCAAAGTTCTCCATATTACATACGGTGATGCAGTTGTCGTAGCGGTCCCGCACCACCTCGTATTCAATTTCTTTCCAGCCCTTGAGGGATTCCTCGATGAGGATCTGGGGGGAATAGGTGAAGGCCGATGAAGCCAGTTCGCGGAGTTCATCGTCGTTGGAGCAGAAGCCGGAGCCCAGGCCGCCCAGGGTGTAGGCGGCGCGGACGATGACCGGATAGCCAATCTCGCGGACCACCTTGAGGGCTTCCTCGATGCTGCTCACAGCCTCGCTGCGGGCGGTTTTGACGCCGATGGAGCGCATCATCTCGGCAAAGAGTTCGCGGTCTTCGGTGTTGATGATGGCCTCAACGGGGGTGCCCAGCACCTTGACGCCGTATTTTTCCAGGATGCCCCTGCGGTAGAGTTCGATACCGCAGTTGAGGGCCGTCTGGCCGCCGAAGGAGAGCATGATGGAGTCCGGGCGCTCCTTCTCGATGACTTTCTCCGTGAACTCGGCGGTTACCGGGAGAAAGTAGGTGGCATCGGCAATCCCCTCCGACGTCTGCACCGTGGCAATGTTGGGATTGATGAGAACGGTCTTCTTGCCCTCTTCCTTGAGGGCTTTGAGGGCCTGGGAGCCCGAATAGTCAAACTCGCCGGACTGGCCGATCTTGAGGGCGCCGGAGCCCAGGATAAGGACTTTATGGATGGATTCGCTCATTACTTTCTGGTTTTTTTCATGTTCTCCACGAAGGTTGCAAACAGGGATTCGGTGTCGACGGGGCCGCTGGAGGCCTCGGGATGGAACTGGGCGGAGAAGAAGGGCTTTTCCACATGGGCGATGCCTTCGTTGGTGCCGTCGTTCAGGTTCACGAACAGGGGCTTCCAGCTATCAGGAAGGGTGCTGTCGTCGATGGCGAAACCGTGATTCTGGGAGGTAATGTAACAGGTGTGGGTTCCGGGAACCTTGACCGGCTGGTTGTGGCCGCGGTGGCCATACTTCATTTTATAGGTTTTGGCGCCGGCGGCAAGGGCCATGAGCTGGTTTCCGAGGCAGATGCCCATGATGGGGCGGTCCTGCGTAAGGGCCACTTTGATGTGCTCTACGGTTTCCTTGCACATGGCGGGGTCTCCGGGGCCGTTGGAGATGAAGAGGCCGTCGTAGTCCTCCTGCGTGAAATCGTAGTCCCAGGGCACGCGCTTGATGGTGACGTCGTGTTTGAGAAGGCAGCGCATGATGTTGTTCTTGACGCCGCAGTCCACGAGAAGGACCTTGTATTTGCCGTTTCCGTAGTAGCGTACTTCCTTCGTGGAGACCTGGGCTACCAGGTTTTCCTTGTTGGGGTCATGGAAGGGAATGTCTTCCTCTCCGAAGACAATCTTTCCCAGCATGGCGCCGCGTTCGCGGAGCTTTTTGGTAAGGGCTCGGGTGTCAATTCCGTAGAGGCCGGGGACATCCTGCTGCTTGAGCCAGGTGCCCAGGTTCCGGTCCGAGTTCCAGTGGCTGAATTTCTCGGAGTAGTCGGAGATGACCAGTGCGGTGCAGTGGATTTTCTCCGACTCGAAGTTACGGGAGATACCGTTTTCCATCTCGTCGTCGGGGACACCGTAATTGCCGATCATGGGGAACGTAGGGACCAGAATCTGGCCTTTGTAGGAGGGGTCGGTGAGGCTTTCGGGGTAGCCGATCATGGCCGTGTAGAAAACCAGCTCTCCGGAAACGGACCGTTCGCTTCCGAAAGAGAGCGCCTCATAGACGCTGCCATCTTCCAAAATAAGCTTTGCCTTGCTCATCAGTACACTATTAACTAATTAACCTGTAAAAAAGAAGGCTAATTCGCTCAGCGCGAACTAGCCTTCCTGAATGTCCTTAACTATTTTGTTTTGTCCGAAGCATCGTAAAAATTTCTTCGGGAGACAAAGATACTAATAATTTTTAAAATAGCACAAAAATAAAAACACTATGTTGGTGATCAGTAAGTGAGCTTCATCTCGTCCAGATACAGCACGGAACTGGAGGAACCGGTGAAGAAATCTCCCAGCACGCTGGAAGCGGCCACGATGGCAATATACTTGGGCGCCCGGTTATTGCGATAGGTAATATCCAGCCGGAACGGCTCGTAGGCTTCCATCTTCCGGTCAAAGACCACTTTGCCGTAGCCGATGATACCGGGATCGTTCTCCACGTCCAGCAGTTTCTCCGGCGGGCTCACCTCAAAGGGAGCCTCCCAGTCGGCCAGGACCACGAAAATGTGGGCGTTGTCCAGTTCTCCTTCTTTATTCTTATAGGGTTCCTGCGACCAGTCAATGTTGCCGGGCTTGTAGCAGGCATAGCCTTCCAGTGTCTTGGGACGCCGTGTGAAGGGAATGCCCCAATAAATCTTGGCGTTCATTTTAAGGACGTCAATGCTGCCGGCGTAACCGTTGAAGATGCTGCCGGCTGCCAGTTTCTTCACCAGGCCCATGATAAGGGACATTCCCTGGGTCTGGAGTTTGAGAGCCCTCTTTCCTTCTCCGGAAACGGCGAGGAAGGAATCTTCCGGGCTCACAGTCACATAGCCCATCGGCTGGGTGGTACCGTTCGCGCTTCCCCACGTGGCCTTCTCTTCGTCCGAGGCTCCTTCCCCATAAGGGACCCAGACATGACTGGACCCTTGCTGGCTCCAATAGTCAAAACTCATGTTGTACAGCTGGGAAGCATCCACAGGATCTGGACCGGCCTTGTCCTGAGTAGTTGCATGCACAGTCCACTCGTAATATTCCATATAGGCCATGAGAACGACGGTCTGGTCCCAAGACAGGTCTATCTTGTCTCCTACCTGGATGTAAGGATCGCAGGTTACGCCATCCGTCACAGTGAATTTTGTCACAGTGAGCTGCGAGAGATCCGTGCCCGTAGGGACGACGATACTCACCGTTTTCCTGTCAACGTTGACAGAAGAACTCACCTGGCCTTCGACGTCGAATGCGAGAATCTGGGGCTCCACTTTCTCGGGAACCAGATCATTCCACTGCTTGCTGCAGCCCGCCAGTGCAAGGAGGGCGCAAAAAAGAAAAGCATACTTTCTCATAAGCCTTAGAAACTAATTGTGAGACCGAGATTCAGGCCCAGGAGGCCCAGCTGATACGCAGCAAACGCATGGCCCTGTAAGCCGTTGAGTTCCTTACCGGAAGTCTGGCGGTTCCATTCGTATCCGCCTTCCAGAAGGGGCAGACACACTTCAAAGGCGACATTGTTCGTGAAAAAGAAACTCACTCCGGGATACAGACCCATGGAGACGCTGTAGACATCGGCATAGGTACCCACCTTTCCGTAATTCTGCTGCTCATAGTTCTTGTTGTAGCCGATTTTCCCGTTGAGACGACCCTCGGCGAACAGGGCAATCACCTTGCTGTTGAAGAGCGGAATGTAGGCGCGGTACACGAGAGAACCCGTGAAGGACTCCATCCTCACATGCTTGTTTTCGAGCTGCACCAAGGACATCATGGAGGCTGAATTCACGTCCACGCCGGTATTGTCATACGAGAAACGGGCGCCCACGGACATATTCCTTGTAAAGAAATAGGACGCCAGGAGCGACACGTTCGCCGTTTTCACCTGCCCGTTGACATCATTGACGATACCATAGAAGGTAGAGCCCGCCGAGCCGTTCATCCCGTTGGAATTGTAATTGTTATACCCCCCGGCGAGGCCAATCAGGAACGATCCCTTAGGCATATACTCCGACTTGGGGCTTCCCAGGCCGCGGTCGATGGGCCGGGCCTGGAGTGAGAGCGATGCCGCCAGGGCGGCCATCGTCACAAGCAGTAGTTTTTTCATAGTATCATTTATTTCAAACCTTCAAAGATAATGTTTTTTCTAAGAAGTCGCTATATACTTAGCCCGGAAGCGACGTTCCCGGAGGGCTATTTTGCCCCATCATTTGGACGAGGTCCCATTTTAGGGGGTGGACCTGGTCCACCGACTATGCCACTGAGGGCCCTGGAAGGCACACATGCTGGACCTGGTCCAGGGAGTAAAATGGCATTCCAGTGCGGTTTCGATGTACCTACATCGGTAGCCGTGGCGCTTATGTGCCTTATAATCAGCGTATTAGAGTAACTGACGGGTGCTCGAAACATACCCGTCAGTTACTCTAATTGATTAGTATTCAGCGCATTAAGCGCCACGAACCCTGCGCCCACCCCAGTCTCTGGCTACAAGATAGCAAGCCGATGGCCGTTCGGAGCAGGGCATCCCCGGTGCCATGCCCCCGGTAGTCCTCGTCCAAAAGATGGTGGCCCGGATGGGAACAGAATCTCATAAAATCACTATCTTTGGAAAAATTAAACGTAAGGGCAATATGTCACAGATGCTTACTTATCCGGGATTCTCCGTGGTCTTCATTCAGACGTTCTCCGTTCACCACACAAAAGAATTCATCTTGCCCAAAGGGGCTCTGGACAGGAAGGACAAGGACCTGAAGGCCGATGCCCTCGGGGTTCCCATCGTATGGGTGGAGCGTGACATCGAGAACCAGATCTTCGTCCTGCCGGACAGCAGTCCGCTGAAAGGGCAGGGCAATGTGCGCCGATACAGCCTCCGGGGCTTTGACTTTACCATGCCCATCGTTCCGGCCAGTGACGAAGCTATCTACGAGGCTACCCTCAGCGGTCACTGCAATGTGGAGATGAACCTGTTCTTCGGACACACCGTGAGCATCACTTACCGCTTCCTGTTTGACGGAGAGGCCTGCCGGCTTTCCTGCCCGGTGACCACAGACCATATCATCGTATTCCTGAGCAGCTGGCTCAGCGCAGAGTTCTGGTCTACGGACGAAGGCGAAGACAAAACCAGCATAGACTACAAGGCCCATCTCTCGATTGACGCTATCTGGCTGGACGCCGACGGTAACCCGCTGGACACGCCGGAAGCTATCCGGAACCTGGGCACCGGCCGCATTTTTGACGCCGTCGCCCTTCGCTACAAGAACTTCATCTATCGGCACTGCTCGCAGTTCAAGAAAGACATCCCGCTAGGAGAGCGGCAGAAAATTGCCCACCAATGGAAAAAAACGCCCTTTTCCGTGGACAATGACCTGCATTACGCCATGGTGGACGTGTGGGAGAACATCCAGCACATTGAGCCGGACGGGACAGACCTCTTTTCTCCGGATCGCCCGGACCGTCTTACGGAGGCCCAGATTATCGACCACATTCGGGAAGAGCACAAGAACGAGCTCATCGGCCTGCTTTCCCTCTATCCGGAGGAGTGGCCCTACCGGGATCCGGCCGCCTTCGACGAGGTATGCGGGGAGAACATTGCCATCGACACGGACGACCTCGTTCTGGCGGGCAGCAGCCTGTGCGTGGTCATCGGCACGTATGGGCGGAGAGGAGCAGGCGAAGAGGGCGTAAACTGGGAAAAGCACCTCGAGGAGCGCGCCCATTACCACGTCTCCTGGCCGGAATACCTCCTTATCCTGCAGATGATTCTGGCCAAGAAGTATGTTATTGGCCTGGCTACGGATACGGTGGTGCTTTCTACCCTCAACGCGGAGAAAAAATCGTCGCAGGACCTGATTGGAGCCAACGCGTCCCTGTCCATGCGGCTCACACGGATGGTGACACAGCTGGACGTGGTCAAATACTCCAAATTCCCTTCGCACAAGGTGATGTTTGACCGAACCACCGCCCGCCTGGGCCTGAGCGAAGACTACGAGCGCCTGGGAGCCCTCATGGAGAGCGTGGACAACAGCCTGCACAACCTCTCGGACTACAAGTCCATGCGCAGCGAGTTCCTCCTCAACATCATCCTGGCCATCATTTCCGTGGCTTCTACCTTTGAGCTGTTCTTCCAGGAGGACGAAATGCCCTTCCTCACCTACTTCGGATTCGAGAGTAACCGGCTGTCGGCCATTGTGGTGGCCGTAATTGCCTGTATCACCATATTTGCCCTGCTTCTGGTGGTGAGTAACGCCATCAGGAACATCTGGGAACGCATTAAATCACTGATAAACTATGAAGATTGAAATTGCAAAGCTGCAAGACGCTCCGGCCCTGGCCGACCTTTTCTTTAGTCACCTGGCTGCACACCCGGAATACATCTCCCACGGAGAAATCCAGATGGGGGTGGGGGAAGGGTCCGTCCAGGATGGCCGTCTCATCGTGAGAACGGCCCCGGACGCCCGTGAGAAATGGATGGAGTACATCCGGCTGCACCTGGAAAACGAGACGATTGCGAGGGTATGGAAGGCCCTTTCCGACGAGGGCGACATTGTGGGCTTTGTGGTGGCCGATATCGAAGAAGACGGCGACGCGCCCTTTGGAATGGTGTGCGACGTACTCGTCAAAGAGGACTACCGGGGCCACGGGACCGGGGACGCCCTGCTTCAAACGGCCATCGGCTGGCTGCGCGAACGCGGCGTAAGCGGCATCTACCTGGAATCCGGCAAGGACAACCACGCCGCGCACCGTTTCTTCGAGAAGCGCGGCTTCACGCACATTTCAGAGATTTACAAGCTGGCTGTCTTGTAGCCCGGAGGGGGTGGACGAGGGCTTAGTGTTGTGGCGGTACTGTCGCCGCAGTGCAGCGTGGCGCTTAAATAGTTGAATACTAAACGATTAGAGTAACTGACGGGTATGCTATTCATACCCGTCAGTTACTCTAACGCGCTGATTGTCAGTGTGATAAGTGCCACGGCTACCGATGGCTGGGGAGTTGCGAAAAAGCCAAATGGCGCAGGTTCCATTTTAGGGCCGAAATCTGCGCCACCGGAGCAACGCAGAAGGCCAATTCGCGGTGCAGGTTCAGCCCCTGTTTTGGAACTTGCGCCGCCTGTCCGTGAACCTGCACCGTCTGCTCCTGAACGCCGCAGACCTCGTCCAAAAATACAAAAATTGCCGGCCCGAAAGCCAGCAATTTTGAAGGTGTAGCCCCAAGTGACATAATATCGAACCTTTTCCTTGAAGACCTGGAACGCATCTGGGAACTCAAAAAGTGGATTCCAGACCCTTGTAATCCATATTTACATTATCTAAAGCCGATTTTTGAAGAGAAATAGCAGCCATAGAAAAAGGCAGTTATTTCACTTGGGGGTCAAACAGCAACATTATTGATTATATGATTATTTAATTTTGAATAATTGAGTTTTAAATATTATCTTTGTGCCAAACAATAGTATATGCTACAACCGAATCCTTTCATAATTACTGCCGACTACTACGGAGACAGGTATTTCTGCGACAGGCGCGCAGAAACCGAAGCTCTTGAGAATAATATTGCTAATGGGCGCAATACAGTGCTCATCTCTTCCAGACGTATGGGCAAGTCCGGCCTTATTGCACATGTCTTTAACCGGGATCTTGTACAACGCAACTTCAAATCTTTTTCGATAGATCTGTATCCGACCACTTCTCTTTCGGAAATGATTCTGCTGCTGGCAAAGGAGATAACAGGACAGTTAAAAAGAAGGGAAGAAAAGATATTGGACTCCTTCCTGGCGATTGTCAAATCACTCAGACCCGGTTTCAAAATAGATTCTGTAACCGGCCAGCTTGTCTTTGATCTTTCACTGGGAGAAATCGTACATCCCACAGACTCTCTCAAGGAAATATTCCAGTATCTTGAGAGTAGCGAGATTCCTTGTGTTGTTGCTATGGATGAGTTTCAGCAGATAGCCGAATATCCGGATAAAAACGTGCTGGAACTATTGAGAAGTCATGTCCAGAAATGTAAGCACACCTGGTTTATTTTTGCCGGCAGCGACCGGCGTATGATGGAAAAGCTTTTCAACAATCCATCTGAACCATTCTATATGAGTTGCTCTCCTCTTTATCTGGATGCAATTGATTACGAAAACTATCTGGACTTCTCCGAAAAACACTTCATCGATGCAGGGAAAAGATTGGCAGAAGACTGCTTCAAGCGAGTTTACGAATTGTTTGAAGGACACACATGGTACGTGCAACGCTTGATGAACGAATTATATGCGTGGACTAAACCTGGAGAAGAAGCAGATTTGCCGATGATGGAAAATGCTCTCACGTTCGTAATAAAATCATATGCCCGTACATTTCAGGAGCAGATGAACACTTATCCAGAAGCACAAAAACAACTTCTGATTGCCATCTCCAAAGAAGGAAATGCCGAACAGGTTACCTCCGTTGCATTTTGTAAAAAGCACGCTATGAAAAGCCCCAGCACAGTACAAAGCGCCCTGCGGGTTTTACACGACAAAGGAATTGTTAGAAAAGAAGGCAATTCCTATTCTATCACTAACCGATTGCTTAGTATATGGCTGAAGGCAGAGTATTGACACACAAGATTCTAATGATTCTGCTTGCCATCCTCTTCTCCACCCTGTTTGCCGCCAGATCCTAACCACAGTTCGGCAAAATCCAACGATTCACCTCCGGGCACATTTAGAGCCGAAGGCGGCAAGGCAGGGGGCTTGGGGGGTACGCCCCCCAATCTATCGAAGATATTAGGGCTACAAATTAAGCCAGGCGACTGCCTGGCTTAATTTCGTAGCCCGGAGGGGAATCGAACCTCTATTTAAAGTTTAGGAAACTTCCGTTCTATCCGTTGAACTACCGGGCCGGACCATGAACAAAAAAAAGAGCGATTATTCAGCGCTCTTTTCGATGATCTGACGACCGCGGTAGTAGCCGCACTCAGGGCATACGCGGTGATACATCACGGTGGCGCCACAGTTAGGGCATACGCTCAGCGTGGGAACCGGAGCAAAGTCGTGCGTACGACGCTTGTCTCTTCTCTGCTTGGAGAGTTTGTGTTTCGGATGTGCCATTGTTTATCTTTTTTAATTGTTTATTTACCATCAAAAAGTCCTTTCAGAGCGGCAAACGGGCTGTTCGCTTCCTGAGCCTCAGCCTCCTCGTTCCCTCGCTCCTCATGACCCAGAAACCTGACGGTGTCGGGATTGCATTCCCCTTCCGGATGGACCCGCTGCAAGGGCAGTGATAGACAGATGTAGTCGTATACTGCCTGGCTCAGGTCCCAGTCCTCCGTGACGGTGTCCGGTTCGAACACCTCGGAAGGATTTGCCTCCACGGGAACGGCAAGGGGTTCCAGGCAACGGTCGCAGGGAACCGTTACGGTTCCTTCGAGGTGAAGTTCTGCCTCCACCTTGCGGTTACCCTCCTTGACCACCCTGATTTCCACGTTGACATCGGCGTCCAGGATTTCTGTGTTGTCAAACATTTGAAAGAACTCTAATCCTGCGTGGGAGTGAAACTTACGCTCCCGCTCAGCCCAATCGTTCAGGGGTATGACAAACGGATTCATCTCCACGAAAACAGATTAAGGGGTGCAAAGATACGAATAATTTTCGGAAAATCAATCTTCTGAAGATGAATTTCTCTTACGGTCCAGCGGATCCAGCTGAATCTTACGCATACGCATGTGGTTGGGCGTAATCTCCACCAGCTCGTCTTCCTGGATGTATTCGAGGGCTTCCTCCAGCGAGAATTTGATTGCCGGGGGCAGCGCCACTTTCTCGTCGGAACCCGCTGCACGCACGTTGGTGAGCTTCTTCGTCTTGCAGATATTGATATTGAGGTCACGGTCGCGGGTGTGCTCGCCCACCACCTGGCCGCCATAAATTTCTTCACCGGGCTCCACGAAGAAACGACCGCGGTCCAGCAGCTTGTTCATGGAGTAAGCGATGGCCTCGCCGGTTTCCAGGGACACGAGGGAACCGTTGGTACGCATCTCAATATCTCCCTTGTAGGGCTGATAATCCTTGAAACGGTGCGCCACCACGGCCTCTCCCTGCGTAGCGGTAAGGAGGTTGGAACGAAGACCCATGAGGCCACGGGTAGGAATTTCGAACTCCAGCAGCGTCCGGTCTCCGCGAGGCTCCATACGGATGAGAGCGCCCTTGCGGCGGGTAGAAAGTTCGATAGCGGCGCCCACGAACTGCTCGGGAACCTCGATGGAGAGTTCCTCGATGGGTTCGCAGCGCTGGCCGTTGATGGTCTTGTCCAGTACCTTGGGCTGGCCCACCTGCAGTTCAAAGCCCTCACGGCGCATGGTCTCGATGAGAACGGACAGGTGCAGGACGCCTCGGCCATACACCATGAAGCTGTCGGCGTTGACGCCGGGCTTCACGCGAAGGGCCAGGTTCTTTTCCAGTTCCTTCTCCAGGCGGTCCTTGATGTGACGGGAGGTCACGAACTTGCCGTCCTTGCCGAAGAAGGGCGAGTTATTGATCATGAACAGCATGCTCATGGTGGGCTCGTCCACGGCGATGGGCGGCAGGGCCTCGGGATTCTCGAAGTCTGCGATGGTGTCTCCAATCTCGAAACCGTCGATACCCACCACGGCGCAGATGTCACCGCACTGGACCTCGTCCACATTGGCCTTTCCCAGGCCGTCGAAGACCATGAGCTGCTTCACCTTGCTCTTTTCCACCATGTCGTAGCGCTTGCACAGGCTCACGGGCATGCCGGTCTTCAGGGAACCACGGGTGATGCGGCCCACGGCAATACGGCCCACGTAAGGGCTGTACTCCAGGGAAGACACCAGCATCTGGGGAGTTCCTTCGCGCATCTGAGGAGCGGGAATCTCTTCCAGGATGGTATCCAGAAGAGCCGTGATATCGTTGGTGGGCTTTTTCCAGTCATAGGACATCCAGCCCTGCTTGGCGCTGCCGTAGATGGTCTTGAACTCCAGCTGGTCCTCGTTGGCGCCCAGGTTGAACATGAGTTCGAACACCTCTTCCTGCACTTCGTCGGGACGGCAGTTGGCCTTGTCCACCTTGTTGATGACCACAACGGGCTTCTTGCCCATCTCGATGGCTTTATTGAGGACAAAACGCGTCTGGGGCATGCAGCCTTCGAAGGCGTCTACCAGAAGGAGTACGCCATCGGCCATGTTGAGCACGCGCTCCACCTCTCCGCCAAAGTCACTGTGGCCAGGAGTATCGATAATATTGATTTTGACGCCCTTGTACATCACCGACACGTTCTTGGCCAGGATGGTGATGCCGCGCTCGCGCTCGAGGTCGTTGTTATCCAGTATGAGGTTGCCCAGATCTTCCGGCTTGCGGACCAGGTTGGCCTGGTAAATCATACGGTCTACCAGGGTAGTTTTGCCATGGTCTACGTGGGCAATGATTGCGATATTTCTAATATCCTGCATATAAACTTCGTTTGAACCTGCAAATATAAGCATTTTTCAGTTATAATCAGAAAAATACCATATTTCAGATTATTTGTTTAACTTTGCTTTTTAAATGGAAACTAATAGCTTTTAACCACTTACTAAGCTTAAACATGAACATGAAATACAAACTGGCGCTTTTCTGCGCCGGTCTCTTACTTTTTCCGCACAACATCGCATTCGCGCAGGATAAATCCTGGGAAGTCTCCGGGCAGAGCCTGGTGCGTATCCTCAGCGAGAGCCACTATTCGCCCGATAAATTCGTAGACGCCATGGGGAACCCCGTCCTGACCATGGCTATGGAGAGCGTACGGCCCAAGACCTATTCCAGGTACCGTTCCTTCGTAAGGACCTGGGTCCGCTCCCAGATTCCCGACCTTGACGCACGCTTTATCCGGGAGAGCGGCAAAGGACTGCTGTCCAGGCGCCGCTGGGAAATCCAGAGCCACACGTTCACCTACCGCAGCCAGACCGTAGACGGCCGGGAAATAGAGATGTCCGGCCGGGTTACGTTCCTTGCCAACAAGGAAGAAGGCGTTCCCCATGAGGTCAAATCCATCTCCCTGTACTCGCACCAGGCCCTTCTGGACAAGTCCTGGGCTCCGTCCCAGAGCCTGATGTTTGCCCCCCTCAAAGTCATGTGGGACTCGGCCGTCATTGAGCCGGACTTCCAGAACTGGGGAATCAACCACGGGATAGAGCCCGACGGCGGCGGGTCGTCCATCCAGATGGGCCGACAACTGGCCGACTGCACCGTTGCGGCACTGGAAGTGATGCGGCAGCACGGCGTCACCCTCTCCCCCAAAGGATATACCACCAACTGGGGCAGTTCGCAAGGCGCCATGCCCGCCCTGCAGTTCGCCAAATGGTATGACACCGATGCCCCGCAGTGGTTCCGGGACGCCCTTCGGCTGCGCTCCTCGTTTTCCACCGAAGCCGCTGTGGACTCACCGGCCACAACCCGGAGCTGGTTTTCAAATCCGGAAAACATTTCCCTCAAAATCATTACCCTCGCGGGTTATTCCCAGGCATTTACCCCACAGCAAATGGGTGGCTACCGCCCCGAAGACTTTGTTCCGGAGTGGTATACCGAAAAAAAATACCCGCTGGAAGACGGCCGCATCATTTCATTCCATGACGCCATATGCCTTTCCTACTCGCAGATAACGCAGCCCATCACGGAAACCTTCACTTCCTTTGACAAGGTATATGCACCGGACATACTCACGGAGGATGGAAAGGTAGATCCCAACTGTCCCAAGATGACTGCCTGGCTGTCCTGCCTCCAAAAGTACAACACGCTGGAAGGCTGGACTCCGCAGCACCCCGTATATCTGGCCCACGCCCCGAAGGACGACATCATCCCCTACGAGGAGGCCTACCGGCTGTATCGCGCCCTCTCTGACGAGGGGAAAAACCCCAACGTGCACATGCTGTCCATCCCTTTTCCCAGCTTCATACCCACCGGCGGAATGATGTCGCACCTTGTCATCGCCTTCGTGGGACAGATCCTTCTGTCCTTTGAAGAGAAACCCGAGGACATGCGGCGGCGCTATAAAACCGTAAGATAAGCGCCATGGAAGAGATGAACGAAACGCTGTGGAAATTCATGGAGAAAGGCATCCTGGCCGATGGAAACCGGCACGATGCCCTCGTCTATTTCGGGCGCCGGACAAGCCGCAGCACGCTGATTGAGCAGGTACACCTCTGGGGGCGCGTCCTCAAAGGGATGGGCCTCAAGGAAGGAGACGAGCTGCTCCTCTACGGCCCGGCCCTCCCGGAAGTCCTGTACATTATGCTGGCGGCCGACATGACGGGCGTAACCGCCAACCTGCCCAGCCTGATGGTAAAAGCGGAAGCGCTGGATTCCATGGTGGGCCGAAGCCGCGTCGCCTTCGTGTTTGACGGGCTGGAGAAAAAAATCCGGAAAACCCTCCGACGCGAGCAGTTTGAACATGTAGTCATCCTGGAAGCCCTGCCCTTTACCAGCCTGCTGCGCCCGGGCCTGCGATTCCGGTCCAAATACCTCTCGGCCCAAGCCGCCATCCGCCGGTTCGGCCAGTACGACGGGCCGATTGAGGCCGATGCCGAGGCGGGAAGGCCCGCTTTCATATTCTGCTCGTCGGGCACCTCCGGCAAAGGCGTTCCCAACCAGATTGGCATGAGCGACAGAGCCATGATTGCCATGTTCCGGAATGCACTGGCCTTTAACCGGAAAGGGAACCCCTTCCGGGAAGGGACCCGCTCCTACTGTCCCCTGCCTCCCTTTGTCTGCACCGGCTTCTTCGTGCTCATGCTGGCTCCCCTGTACTGCTGCATGACCGTCTATCTGGATCCCAGGGTATCGCCCCGGCAGTTCACAAAGAATGTCCTCGACTTCCGGCCGCAGATTACGCTGGCTACCGGCGCATTCTGGGTACACTTTATCGAACACGCAGACCGCCTCATCCAGCGCGGAAAACGCCCGGACCTGAGTTTCTTCCGCTTTCCCGTGATGGGCGGCGAAGGATGCACGCCCAAGGCGCTGAAACACATCAACGAAGTAATGGAGGCCTGCGGCAGTCCGGTGGCCCTCACCTCCGGCTACGGGCTCAGCGAGACCTTCTCTGTGTGCACGGTGGATTATGAACCTGAGGGGTTTGACAAAGACTACTCCCGCCAGGCCGTTTGCGTAGGACGCCCGTTCCCCGGCGTTACCGTGGGCATTTTTGACGAGAATGACAACGAGCTGGGCTGCGACAAGTGCGGCGAAATCCGGGTAAAGACGCCCTCTCTCACCGAAGGCTATATCAACAACCCGGAGCTGAACCAGACCCGTCTCAAGGGCGGCTGGCTGCACACCCAGGACATCGGAGAACTGGATGCGAGCGGCAAACTCTTCGTGTATGGCCGCATGGCGCAGTACATCGTAGCCCCTGGCGGAGAAAAAGTGTATCTGTTTGACATCGCCGGCCGGCTGCGGAAAGACGCCGCCGTCAAGGACGCCCTGGCTTGCCAGCTGGCGGCCGGAGACCACCCCCTGGTCATCCACGTGGTCCTTGAGGAGAATATCCCGGAAACGGAGGAAGAAGTGCTCCGCCGTCTGGACCGCATGCTGACAACTTACCTGCCTGCGGGGCTTCGTCCGGCAGGATACCGCATCGAGCACGGGCACTTCAGGATTAACATCGTAGGAAAGATAGACCGCAACTACTACAGTCACATTCCGGTATAATTGACAAAAATGGTTGGTGATTGTGACATGTCTGGTTGGTGACGGCCGCTGCCAGGAGGGCTTTTTGCGAAGTTCGTCGAAGCGGCGGTTTGTGGCGATTAAATACTTGAATACTAAACGATTAGTGTAACTGACGGGTATGCTATTCATACCCGTCAGTTACTCTAACGCGCTGATTGTCAATGCGATAAGCGCCACAGCCACCGATGTACGTACATCTAAACCTCGCTGAAATGCCGTTTTTTGTACGTACATCGGAGAAAGTGCCTGTTCCTAGCCGTTTGCACAGATGTACGTCATCGGCTGGGGAGTTGCGAAAAAGCCCACTAGCACCCCGATGGAGCAGGTTCCATTTTAGGGCCGAAACCTGCACCACCGGAGCAACGCAGAAGGCCGATTCGCGGTGCAGGTTCAGCCCCTGTTTTGGAACCTGCGCTGTTGACACCCGGAACCTGCACCGCTTGTCCGTGAACCTGCGCCGCCTGCCCCGGAATATAGTGCCCACACTGCGGGTAACTTGACAAATTAAGTCTGGTTACCCGCAAAAAAGGCCTTTTTTGACGGTAACTTGACCAAAAATGTCAAGTTACCCGCAGTGGGCTCACTAGCGGCCCTCACAAAAAAAAGGATGACTTCAAAAGTCATCCTTTTTCCTGTGCGCGAAATCAGCGCTGAACTCGCTTGGCTAAAGCCTTGTTTTTCAATGACTTATATTTTTACCATCGAAAAAGGTGTAAAATAGGTGTAAAATAAGGCCCTTTTTTGAGGGTTATTAGAGCCGTTTTCACAACGTTTTTGCTTTCAGGTTGCTTTTTTAGGCCGCAAATATAAGCATTTTTTTCTGTAATGGTGTTATTCTCTTTGGCTACTTTTGCAATAATACTATTCGATTCTCAAAACTCGATAGATCCTTTTGCAAATAGCCATTCTTATAAAAAAAGTAAACATCAGGACCTCTTCCAGGGCTTTGTACAAATCGGTGTATCTCAGACAATGTTGCATCATATCCTTTTATCGGGAAACCCAGCAATTGTGCAAATTCGTTGTCAATATTAGAGTAGGCACAATCGATATTGATTGTTTGAGATCTATATACTTCGTTTGATAGTGGACCCACAAATGCAAAAAAACTCCATGTTGGGGCGGCTGCGGTCTATAAGAAGGGTGTCCAGTAGAACGGGGTCTTGCTGGAGTATATCGTTTTCACGTATGTCTATTTCGTTGCTCATGCAAAGAATAGTAGGGCGCTGTTTAAGGGCTATAATTGTGTAAATATAGCAAAATTCTATTGTATTTCGATGATGTACGTATATAAAATGCAAATTTGAACGATATTTACGCCTCACAAACAGGCCGGATTCAAAGCCATAGTTCCCTTATCTCTGAGAAAGAATTAACCGGCAGAAAAAGGCCTCTGATCCCGACTCGAAGAGAGATATCGGAATATGGTCAAGCCCGGCATCCTTACACCATTCCACTTGTGTTGGAATCCTGGTTGTACTGATGCCTCTGTCCGAAGAAAAGAACCGCTTTGTGTATGAGCCCGCTAAGGAGAGTGTGGCTGGCGGTTCTTTTATTTTTTTTTCTACCCCAGCACTTCCTTCATATACGCCTCAATCTCCATCAAAGTCTTCTTCCCCATATTCCTGAACATCTTAAGTTCGGACAGGGAGTAGGCGGCAATATCAGCGACGGTCCTGACATTGGCGTACATGAGGCAGTTCTTGGCACGGTTGGAAAGTGGTGTGTCTTCGAGTTTGGTCCGGAGCAGGGGATGCTTTTCGGCGAGTTGTTCAATAGCGATATCGGCCAAAAATAACTCCCATAACTCTTGCAGCTCCTCCCTGTATACTTTGAAGAATTTCTCTTTCAGGGCCGAGGTGGTGGTGTCGAAGTTAATGTCCTCGATGAACGGAGCTATAAACGCATCCTTGGAAATTTTCTTATACATGGCGCTGGGGTTAGTCAGATACAAAGATGCAGGATTTCATTGAGGCGTCCAAATTTTTCTCCTTCCCGACACCTCTAAACGCCTTATCTTTGGGAGAGAGTTCTGACCTTGGTACCATTCTAACCTGCTTTACCGCCGTGTCTTTGGTGGGATTACATCGGTACCATAACCTCTCCACAGCCCCGTCCAGCAGTTGACCGGCGGGGCTTTTTCTTTTGACCCCTTTACCAAGCTTTAACGCCTTAAATATAGATAAACAAATTGAGTATTAACATTTTAACTAACAACAACATTATGAACAAATTTATTGGAAAAGTTTATGGACCGCTCGTAATCTTAGTGAATGCGGCCATCTTAGTAGACGTTGCTGCTGACCTCTATGCCCGTTGGAAGGCAAGGAAAGCAGCCAAACTAGAAACCGTCTCCACCGAAGAGGAGCCTGACCCCGAGGAAGAAAATGATGAGGAGTAATGGCCCGTGGAGATGATGTACTGAATTTAATAATAGCCCTGACCGACATGATAGGAGCGATTGCCAAGAACAGTAAGAAGATTCTGGCAATTATCCGGAAAAAGGGGAAGGGCTTGAAAAAGAAATCATTAACAACAGAAACAGAAATAACAAGAATACAATGAGCGAAGAATTAGCAATCGTTCCTATCGAGGGACGTGTAATTTCAGAAGCAACATTGGGTTTGGACCTGCCGGAAGATGAGGATATCAATTCCTCCGAGCATCCGAACTTTATCGAGAGCAACACACAGGCCATCTCCCTTGAGGATTTAGCCACGAAGTGTGTTGTGCCGACTTTTGCCGATATGAGCCTTAGCATCAGCCATCAGAATTTCATGGCATCTGTATGCAAGGCCGCTATCGAAGTATTTGGTGATTTAACCCCTATCGAGTGCCGTGTATCTCATCCCATCATTGGTAGGATACCCAGTGCGCTCGGAAAGAAAGCGTCCGAGGTGACTGACGAAGAGAAGACCCTGTTCTATCAGCGTCTTGCATGGATCAGCCATATCAAAGGACTATCAAGAAGTGTGAATGGACAAACCGTTTTCCTGACCATCGGGGGAACGAGATCCTATTCCGAAGACAAGCTTTACGGCCGGGCAAGTTCACAGAAGTTCAAGATCTTCTGCGCCTGGTCTGTGAAGGTATGTTCTAACCAGATGATTCAGACATCCGGAAGCAGTGGCACAATCGAGTGTTTCACGGAGGCCGATATTTACCAAAGGGCCTACCAGCTCTTTGCCGCCTTTGACCCGGAGAAAGAAGACAATCTGAAGCTCCTGGAGAATCTGCATACAACGAGGATCTCCCAAGAGCTCTTTTGCTCCATCGTTGGCAGACTGAGATTATATCAGTTCCTGCCGGGTGAAGCCAAGAAGGATCTCCCACAGGTAGATTTGGGAGATCAACCAATTAACGCAGCAGTGAGGGGTTATGCTGGTGATAATCCAAACTTCGGTATGAGGGACGGAATCACTAGTATCTCATGCTGGGATTTGATGAATCTGTTAAACGAGGCTATCAAAGCTACCTACGTGGACAAGTGGGTAGAGAGGAATCAGGCCTGTACAGATTTCGCTATAGGAATTCAGCGAGCCATCAACGGTGAAGATACCGAAGGCTACAGCTGGTTCCTTAACGCAGGGATGTAAGACTCCCTGGGATAACTACCGAGGAGGTGAGTTCCAAAAGAGCTCATCTCCTTTTTCTTTTTATAACTATCTAAAAATCAATACAGTGCTTTACTTTGACTTCAATGGCTACCAAGGATTCCAGGAACGCTTTGGTATGCAGGAACACGGAAACGGAGCTAAGAGCAGAAAGAATAAAATATTGCTCGCTTACGTTAAATCCGAGTTCAAAAAGAAAAACTATCGGGTCATCAACTTCAAGACGATGGCCGAGATGCAGAATGAAGTCTGGCTGGAACTCCTTGGTCAAAGCTACAAGGACCCCGACCTGACGCATAAGGTGGAGCTGATGGACTATGTTCTTTTCAGCGACAAATACGAAACCGATGAGTGGAAGGGTATATGTGAAGACCATGACACCCGTTCCATCAGATATCGCAATGTGGAGCAAAACCGGATATTCAAGATGAAGGCCGGGAAAATGCTCCATCACCTGATAACCGCAACCGAGTATGGACGGAATCTTTGTGAGCCTGTCCAGAGGTGGTTGGAAGAGGATTTTTCTCAGAGATGGCAGTCCTATTGTATGGGTCAGCTGCCAGAGAATCGCCTTATCATAAATGACGATTTCAGCCGCATCTATTCCAGTGATGATTGTGTGGGGAACTTTGGAAGCTGCATGGTGAATCAAGACCACTGGCATTATTACAAGGATTCCGTGAAGGCTAAGGCTGCATTCCTGGTCAATGAGGATGATATGGTTATTGCAAGGGCGATTCTTTGGCCTGAGGTGTACGATGATGAAGGGAAGGTGTATCGCTATTTGGACCGGCAGTATTCGACCGACGGGAACCAAGTACTTATGAGAGCCTTGATTGATGAACTGATTAAGGCAGGCGAGATTGATATGTATAAAGTACCTGGCTGTGGATGTGGAGAGGCCAACGCGATAGTCGATATCAATGGCGCTTCACTCTCACATAAAACGTTCTATGTGAAATGCGACTTGGAGACCGATAGTTGCTTGAGCTACCAGGACACATTCAAATACTATGACTACAACGCCGAGAAAGCCTACAATGGGACTAGCAAGGGTTGGGATTACTGTTTGGATACCACCGCTTATTCGATAGATGATGACCATGACGATGATGACGGGAATTATGATGAGTATCACCAGCAGTATGTCGATTCTGATACCTGTACCGTTTATGTCCATGGGGAGGAGATGTGTTGTGCCGATGACTGGATGGAAGACTTCGTATGGGTGGATCGTCTTGAAGAGTATCATCATAGGGACGATGTTTTCCTTTGTCCTGAGTGTAAGTGCTGGGAGCTGAAGGAACACGAGTATGAATCCGAAATCACTGGCAAGACTTATTGTTGTGATGCCTGCCGGATTGTTGCCGAGAAGAGATACAAGGAAGCGAACTGGGTGTGGAGTGAATTCGACCAGACCTACTTTGAGGATGAATCTGAGGTGACATTCTTCAACTGCTGGAACCCTGACCTCCATGCTTACACAGAGAAAACTATATCATGGAATTCTCTTTCTGAAATGGTAGATTGCGGGCTGATGTTCCTCTTCTCCGGGGAATATTGTGATGCCTTGGATCCGCTTACCAATCAACCTTATAAACAAGCAGCGTAATTATGGAACTACTTAAGCAATTATACGCCATCCATAGTCCTAGCGGAAACGAGAAAAAGATGAGGAAGTTTCTGAAGGGCTGGATTAAAAACAATGTACCCGGAGCAACCTTTACAGTGGATGCGATGGGGAATCTCTATGTATGCAAGGGGGAATCAGAAACCTACCCCTGCATTGTCTCTCATATCGACCAGGTACAGAAGACCCATAGCAAGGATTTTCAGGCGGTCGAGACAAAGGATATCATCTTCGGCTTCTCTATCGGCAATGTTCATCAGGAAGGATTGGGAGCCGATGACAAGAACGGAATCTGGATAGCGCTCAAATGCCTCCAGAAGTATCCCGCCCTGAAATGTGCCTTCTTCGTACAAGAAGAGGTGGGCTGTCGTGGAAGTAATAAAGCCGACATGACCTTCTTCTCCGATGTCCGGTTTGTTCTCCAGTGTGATAGGAAGGGAGGAAACGATTTGATTTGGAACATTGGTGGCTATACTGAACTCTGTAGCAAGGAATTCTTAACGGCCATCGGTTATCAAGGATTCGGTTATAAGCTGGAGTTGGGGATGATGACCGACGTGGAAGCTCTGAAGGATAAAGGACTTGGAGTATCAGCCGTGAATATGTCGTGTGGCTATCATCGGCCGCATACTGACGAAGAGTACACCGTTAAAAGTGAGCTCCTGAACTGTTTGAAATTCGTGGAGCATATAATCGAATCCTGTCCGGCCGTTTACCCACACGAGGAAACTGGCGGCTGGGGCTATGGACGTTATATGATGGATGCGGACACTGACGATGCTGAACTGTATGACTGGATTACCGACTTCCTTTTTGCCTATCCAGATGCCACCTTCGAAGACGTTTTGATGGAATTTGAGGATTACGGCTTTTCACAGGACCAGATTGAGGTGGCTTATGAGGATGTAAAATCAATGTATTTCTAAGAGATGAACGAATACGAATTACAACAATCAAGGGAATACCAGGCAGCTAAAGACCTGGAGAACGCCCTTAACAACATGAGCTGGAGACCGGAGGTGTTTGCCAAATCGGTACGCACTTACCACCGGACCTTGCAGCAGGAACTCTTTCGTACCATAGTGGCGGTCATACGTGAAATGGCTGCTTCTGACTATGGGACCGACCTTAGAAACCAGGCTTCACACGACACAGCAAAAGCCATTGTGGAATCGGGTGTATTGGATGACGCTTATCTGCCGTTTGTATGAAGAAATATGTTTACAACGGCAAAAGCGTAACTCTTTCTGCCGAGGAGTACAGGTCAAATAACACACTGGCTCTTATGCTGCACTATGACGATGGGGAAACGGAGGTGATAACTGTAAACCTGCAAGAACCCATCCAATCTTCCAGCCTCGCATACCTGGACACCAACAACCAGCCGGGGATCGAGAAGTTTATCCAGAAGAACGGATTAGGCTTGCCGATGGGAGTCCTTACCCAGTCCGGCTTCTTCAAGTACCCGTTATACACAATCTTTACATCTGAGTTATGATACTGATAGACCCTTGCCCGAGCTTGTGGCAACTAATTCATTTTTTATGGAAACGAATCTTCAAACATTAGAACAGCAACACAGGATGGCAAGCTATATCCTGGAGTTGATGCGTTACTTCCCGGCAACCATCATGTCCTGGGGTATCGATAGCAAATCTTACCGGCTGGCTGAAGATGCCGATGGAAACTACGGACTATCTTTTCACGTCCAAGGATTCAAGCATACAGGAACTGTCCAAATCTTATACGACGAGGGCTGTGATACCTTCCTTTACCACCTGCTCACGGATACAGGAGAAATCGTCAAAACCAGAGAAGATATTTGCTTTGACGAATTGGTTTCTGTGGTAGATGAAGCCGTTGAGAAGGTGGAAAACTATGAGCAGCGGGTTTGTCAGGAATATGGAATTATGGGAAAAACCGTAATCTGACAGCCTGCAACCGCATTTTGTTCCATTAACCCCCATGTTCCAGTTTAAGTCCTAAGGCTGGTTTCGTGGGGGCTTTTGGAACGACAACTCTAATTCAAACATTTATTATGGACAATCAAACCCGTTCTGCCGTCATATATGCAAGAGTAAGTTCTGAAAATGACCGGCAGGATACAACTCGACAAATCACAGACCTCCAATCCTATGCATCCCGGGAAAATATCAAAATTGAAAAAATCTTCCAGGAGCATATATCAGGGGTCAAGAAAATTGAGGAAAGAGCGGTTTTGCAGGAGTGTCTAGATTACTGCTGCAACAACCATATCCAAATCCTTTTGCTTTCGGAGATCAGCAGGCTTGGTAGATCAACACTCCAGGTTCTCCGCTCTCTGGAAAGACTACACGAAGCCCAGGTCAGCGTCTTTATCCAGAACCTTGGTATCTATTCACTACAGGCCGATGGAACCGTAAACCCCTTGGCCAGCATCATCATCACCGTACTTGCCGAATTCTCCAACATCGAAAGGAGTAACATCCAGTACAGGCTCAACTCCGGCCGCAAGCAATATGTAGCCAATGGGGGAAAACTGGGAAGGAAAGTCGGCTACAGGAAAACTGACGACGAGATGAAAGAACAGTATAAGAATGCCATCGCCCTGCTGAAGAAAGGTTATAGTGTAAGGGCTGTGGCTAAGCTGGAAGGCCTCTCTCACACAACAGTACAAAAACTCAAAAACAAATTCTTATGAAACCAACACCACTTGAAACAATCGCTCAACTTAAGGACATGCAGGATACTGTTCTTATTATGAGCGTCGGGGACCTTAGGACCGTAATGCATGAAATGCTGTCCGAGTTCCAAGAGTCCTTACGAGACATCCTCAAAGATGAATATCTGGACAGCAAAGCTGTTTGTGAGTACCTCCATATCTCATCACGTACCTTTCAGCGTTACCGGGACATGAAGATTATCCCTTTCTGCCAGAGAGGAAGAACCGTATATGTCAAGAAATCTGACCTGGATGCCTTTCAGGAGCAGTTTTTAGTAAAAACAAGATATCAACGTACAGAATAAATTATCATGGAATTCTTAAACAAAGTTGAAATCCGTGGTGTTGTGGGCCAGGTCCATATCACCAAGGTAGCTGACACCCAGACGGCTCAATTCTCGGTACTAACTGAAGACGTAAGCCGGAGCAAAGATGGCTGTGCTGTCGTTAATTGCACCTGGTTTTCCGTTCGAGCATGGAAAGGCCCTGGCATTGTGGACCTCCAGAGAATCGAAAAAGGCTCCCGTGTACATGTAATTGGCCGTTTCCGTTGCCAAAGGTATGTGGGAAACGATGGCTGTGAAAAGACCAGTTATGAGGTGGTGGCATCGACTGTAGAACTAGTAGAGGAGTAGGCTATGGTATACTATGTAGATTACATCAGCAGCACCGACCACGATGTATGCCATGTGTGGACGGAAGCGGACTCCAAGCAACAGGCCGAAAACAATGTCCGAAGCGAATACTGGGACATCGAAGAAATCATATCAGTCCGTGAAGGGAGGTAATGCTACGAAACCAGGCGACAAAATCAAGATTATCAGAATGGACGACGTGGACGGGAAGGATTGGCAAGCGAGGGAACTCAACGGCCAAACCCTCACCATTAGCTTTATCGATTCTGCCGGTCAAATCCACCTAGAGGAAACTGGCCTTGCACTAATCCCCGGCGTAGATGACTTTATGCCGGTGTAGTTGTTATGGAGGAAAGGGACGCGTGAGCCCTTTTCTTTTTCTTTGCTCCCGATAGTATCCACGTAAACTCTTAAATGTGAAGAAACGTCATCATTTTGAGAGCATTTTCACTTATAATTTGTTATATTTGCATTTGTCGGAGGGAGAAATCCTCCGATAAAGGTGCATTAGCATTTTTGGCCTTGACCCAAATACCCGCCAAGTATTAATATCAAGAGGCCCGAAGTGAATGCTCTCTTTTTCCGTTTTGTCTATGTGTGGGCTGCATCTCTTGCAGTATCCCCCATAACGAGCGGCGAAGAGATGACGTTTCTTCAACGGTATTCTTGATTGGCCTCTTGGCGGGGGCTGTGGGTCAGATACCAGAGAGCTACTGAATCTCCTCGCCTTTTTTTATTGTTGCCGCTTTGGGGGATTGGCGGCGCTACAGTTAATAACATTAATATGGAGAACAAACAGGTGCCCGTTTCGGGGATTGTCTTTCTTTTAAGCCTTTGGGCATTTTTTTATTGCATTCATAGTATAGTCGATTTAGCTGTAATGGACGCAAAAGAAGGATTGCATGGCATGATTTCGTTAGTCCCAAATATGGCTGTTCTTTGGGCGATAATATCTGGGACCCTTTTCATCGCTGGATTAATTATTCATTTATACTATCAGAAATATAGCGATGCTCCTGCTTGCCCTCTTCTCAACTCAAGAGAACTCATTGCAATCCTTGTTGCAATTGCCGCCGTTGCCATTTTTTCTTCGGGTAGTTCAATAGCAATGCATGTGGCCGATAATGAAGACGTCGCAAAAACTATTGAGACAATTCGCGATTTTATAGAAATGGGAGCATTGATTGGTGTATATGCAGTGTTTAACCCTGATAGATTCGTTAAAAAAGCGGATAATACAAGTACGGTTGAAGTCAAAAAACAGCAATTAAAGGAACTTCTTGACTCCGGAGTCCTCACAAAGGAGGAGTACGACAAAGAGATTAATTCATTATAAGCAAATACCTATATGAAGGACGACAAGGTCTCCAAACTCATGCTGCTAAAAGAGCTGTATGAGAAGGGCTCTATTACAGCTGAACAACTAGCCTCAGAGAAAGCTAAGATAATGGGGGATGCTAACGTTGCGCTAGAGCCAGAAATAGAAAAGCCCAGAGCTGTTAACGAAGAGGTTAAGGAATCATCTTCTACAACTGAGGTGGAGGCTGATGTCGAGTCTGCTCCCACAGTGGCGCAAGAAGATGTTGACAAAACCAGCAGCAAAAATGGGAGTATCCCCAAATGGTTATTCCTGACAGTAGCAATCATATTACTTGCAGTTTGTGGATTCTTGGGCTGGAAGTATTATCAACAGAAACAGGCATACCTAAAAGAGTACAATACGAACAAACTCAAGGTGGCGAAGCTCAATGAAACGATAAAGGAGTATGAGGAATTAGCGACCACGTATCCGATTATTATTGAAGATGTACTGATTGCTAACATTGATCAAAATAGTCATATTGATATTGATTTCGGGAAGACCATATCCGCATCTCGTTCAATGTATATTAAACCGAAAATAAAGTATACATCCTACGCCGAAGATAGTTTAATCAAACTTAAGGTAAAACTGTTTTCACCTAATGGATTGAGCCAAGGCGATTCGTCGCCATCGGGGTATACATTTGAAAAGACTATCGCCATTCGTAAGGGGAAACATGACGCCATGTTGTCTGCATGGGGAGGTAGTAATCGTGGCTATTGGGGGCGTGGAAACTATAGAATAGAAATATGGTATAATGACGTGTGCTTAAAAACCCACTCTTTCCGTTTATACTAGTTTAATCATCACTTTAGAGATCTATACGAAAAATAAGAAAGAAAATTTGCAGCACCCAGACATAAAGTCCAGGTGCTGCTTTTTCTATTATCCATCAAGTTCTTCCATATTCGCCTTAATCCCATCCCTCAGGACCTCCGCTTCAGATATCTCGGTCTCAATTCCAACCAAGGCATCAGTGAACATATCCTTGGCTTCATCAACCCTTCCGGCAGCATACAAACAACAGGCATAGAGTTCTTGAGCATAGGCAATCTCAACAGTCTCGGGAAAGTTGGTGCAAGCGATATTGTAAACCTTCTCACCCCATACCAAGGCTTCATCGATACGCCCAAGCCGCAGTAATATTTCAACCAGTAGCGAAGCGGTATCCATGTAAGCTAGGATACAGGCAGCGTTATCGACCTCCCTATCATTTTGCTCAGACAGCCCAGCCAAAAGGTCTTTCACGGCTTTTTCACCTTCTCCATTAACTGCAAAATCGTATTCGGCCTGAGCGTATAGGAGCCGGAGGTTGTTCGTTAAATTCGGTTCTTTTGCGTATTCCTCTTTACACCAATCAAGATATTCGGCCATATCATCATCGTTGGCCTGGTGAAAGGTCAGATGCAACGTCCGTCCATCATTCAATCCTAGTTTTTCTTCAAATGCTTTTTCCATAATTATATGATATTAAGTGTTAAACCCAATTATCAGGAATTTGTTTCCCGGCATTTAGTACGAGGTTGCGGGCTTTTCTGTCCTCGTACCTTTTTTTGCAAAAATCAATATAACGAGGATCTGTCTTCTCTGTCCATTCAAGATTATCGGAAGCGCAGTTGTGATAATCCAAATCTCTATGTAGGATAACGGGCTCTTTGAGGCCTGCGTCATCACCCTGGATAAAGCCACATTCCTTCATTAGTTCTTCGATATCTTCTCTCTCGTCCAAAAGGATCCAAATGAATGTGTTCTCTGATGGGTATTCTAAGTCCATATCGTCATCTACCCAATGGTCCCAACTGGAAAACTTCTGTCCATTTTCCCAGATGGTTCCGTCAGCGTGAACATCGATAAATTTCCCATTTGAATATAACGTCTCTTTGTCCCTGTTTGAATGTCTATAGTGATAAGGGGCCCATTCCAGGTTTCGGTAATCACAGTTTGTCCAATCCCCGTCCTTGTGATTGATGACATACTCATTCCCATCGTCGGGGCAGGATGGTCCGAAGTTCGTAATGACGGCGTTCACAATATTGAGCATTGTGCCGTCTTTTAGCAGTACAAAGTTGTAATTGAAATCATGAACGATCGGTAGCTCTTTTCCCACCGAATTGTTCTTAGTGCATACGGCCGCAAAATCACCAGTATTTGCGACCCAAATCTTGTGGCCATATCTCTGATATACGCCACATTCTTTTCCTTTAATTGTTTTTATCATTTGCTTCTTTGTTTTTTGATGTCCTAGACGTAATGATGAGCTCCACACCATAATCGTCCTTCAGGTGCTTTTTGAGTTGGTAGTAAGAATCTGCCTTTTTCCTGTTCCTGGGGCAGATGTTTAGTAGTTCCCGCAGTTCAATCTCCAGTTTCATACCGCTTGCAAGACCGCCAAAGTGCTGTGCAAGGACCTGCATTTCATCCTCAATTGAAAGTGTAGGAATTGCAGTTTCAATAATGCTGTCCGTCATAGGATCAGCTTCAGAAATAATAGGCTCCTTTTTGATGTCTGTCTTCCCGGAACCAAACAGGGAAGACCAAAGATTTCTTAATTCCATCTTCTTCAAAGGACAGAGGCTTTAATGTCCAATTATGTTGTTCCCCGTGTCCAAATGTAAGAGTATCAAGTCGTTAGAATGGCTAAAACATATATTTGGACAGATAAAAACCATCTTCATTCCGGTTTTAATACCGTTGAAGATGGTGATTTCAGATGATGGACGTTATGCCCTCGTTCCAAGTAGATATGCTCGTTGTCCGTTGACCTTACACTCTGTACATTTGTAATACTCTTGCAGGTCGGTTGCTTTTGCCGTCTTCTTGATTCCGGCATCTGTATATATCTCCTGTAATGCCGACTTGATTTCTTCGCGCGTGTATTTCTGGCCGACTTGGAACTTGACATATACTAACGGTACAATGTTGGGAGTCTGTTGCTGTGCCTGGATCTCACTGTCCATTCTTGTCGAGTTATATCCCAGCGCCGTTATTCTGGATATGGGGAGATTGTTGATGTAATAGGCAATGTCGTTATACCCTGATGCCCACAACATATTATTCACCTCACCTTGCAATTGTGGATATTGTCTGAGCAAGGAACAGGTCTCACGCAGTCTATCTTCCGGTCCGTATGTCTGTGGCAGTAGGTTCATGAGTTGTTGGACAGGGGGGCTATAGATGTTTGTACTGCCATTCTTTCCGGACACAATGAACCACTGCGTATGATTAACAAGGATATCATGGCTGTACTGTTCATCTAATACCAACATAGGGTCTATTTCCGGATATCCATTTAGCGTATTAACAAAATATTTATCTGGATCTCCTTCTATGAGCGTAGTCAGATTTCCCAGAGCCAAATCACCCTTCCCTCCCTGATTTGCAATTTCCCATAAACTTATCTGCTCGTTGCTAATGTCCATCTTATTCGCAAGGTACTCATTGAACTCATTACTGTTTACTACCTGGGTGTTGTTGGTGTAGAAGATATGAATCCTGTCCCTGAACTTATTGGAATCTAGTCTCTGCCGTCCGATTATCTGGGGAATATCCGAGGCCACGTCCAGAGAGAGACTGTCCACCTTGTAATTAGCCACGACGAAGGTACTTGCACAGGGGCTATAGAAGTCAACACCGGCAAAGCAAGTCCTAGTGCAGAAGGTCCATGTAGGATGTGTTTCTCCTGCTAATGGGACTTCCTCTGTCAGACTTAGTTTTGGATGAGCTTTCTTCAGTGTGGCCTTGTTTTCATCGGTGTCGGCACAAATAATTGAAACATCGGCCGGGTCAATAAGGCGGTCTTTGGTGATATACGTCTTCAGGATCTTTTGTATATCGCTCACGCTATTGATGAAGATTACCGCCTCATCACTATAGTCGGCCGTTCCATCAGGATTGTATATGATGTCAAAGTAGCCGTTCTTCTTGTACTCCTTGAAGATCTGCTCGAATGCATCTTTAGCTCCTGAACACTTATACGATTTCTCCAAGACCGGCGTTATATTGTTCCACACCAGTTCGTATTGATTAACCATGTGCTGCTGGAATTGAGGAACCTGCTGAAGATATTTTACGATGGGAGTGGCAGATACAAAACATACATTATCATACCGAAACGCCCTGTCCAGAAAAGCCGCCAATACCCTCTTGTTCCTGTACTGCTTCATCTTAATGTCCTTGATGATACAATGACTTTCATCCACCACAATGCTAAAGTCCTGGGAGATATTGAAATGATAATCTCCTTCCAACATATCAGCCAAGAGAGGGAAAGAATCATACGTAACCAGCAGTTTTATCTTATGTGCATAAACAGGATCTTGGCAGCTTTGGAAGTAATTGCCCAAAGCCAACCTCAATTCGTCCAAATTCCTTTTCCTGTCAAAGTAGAAGCAATACTCGATGCCATACGGATTGCTCTTGCTCACCCTGTTGAACTGTTTCTTTTTGTTCAGTAGGAGGGGTATTCTGGGTGAGCTAAGGATAACATTCATATCATTCCCCAAGCATCCTGAAGTAAAACCACAACCAGTTACCACCTTGTTCAAAACTACATTACCTTGCTTTAGAATCCAGTCAATAAAGGATTCATTGCCATTTTGCCATTGACTGAGATACTTTATCCCAGAATCAACATGTAATAATTGTTTTTGTCCTATCATATTTCTTTTGCTTTTTAATAGTTAAGTATTTCATTATTAAGAATTTGAAGGACATTTTTCAGCAAAAACTATATCATTCCCTAATAAAAAGCATTGTATTAGAAAAAATGTCCTCCTTGAAAGAAAAGAATACATCATATCTTTCTGGAGAATCACGAAGTGTAGATGGGACCTGGAGTGAATTCGACGAACTGAATGAGGAGACGTAGTTGACGAATGAAGGAGTAGAAGAGAGGGAGGTTTGGGGTCCCATCAGTGTTATGTTTTGTTCAATAGGGATACTGGTCATTACTCTCCGCTTACGCTACGAGAATGACCATAGGCTTTGCCATGTTATGTTGAATAATATCTTTTCTCTTCTATTGAATAAGAATACTACAAAGCAAATTCTATTATCATGGACCGCAGGGACATGACCAGCCGGGCACTAGCGAAGCGTAGGGCCAGGCAGTGAGTTTTGATTAATTGCATCTGTTGTGGGTTAGAACAGAAAAAAGTTGTACCTTTGATGCATCAATAGTTCGTTAATTTTATAGATTTTACGCCACGGCGCGGACGCCGTAGAATAAGAGTTCTTTGAAATCAGTGTTATTTAATCGCAAGTTCGCGTGTTTCGCGGACATTGCAATAAATCGATC